>Ga0302157_10000405_pt1 | contig 57381 bp, 54 predicted proteins | sample I_Bog_N3_3_FD_193502 | JGI IMG/M metagenome (GOLD analysis project Ga0302157, IMG submission 193502) | Peat permafrost microbial communities from Stordalen Mire near Abisko, Sweden - I_Bog_N3_3 | ecosystem: Environmental > Terrestrial > Soil > Wetlands > Peat | place: Sweden: Abisko, Stordalen... | reverse complement strand
GTGCTCTAGCTTTCCGCCCGGATGGCATTTCAAGGTGCTGCATGGTAAGCAACGAGGAGCCTTTCAGGTGAGAATTGATGACCGCTATCGGATCCGGTTTCGCTGGGACGAGCAGTACGGTGCGGTTGACGTTACTGCTGGCGAATTTCATGACGAGGATGACTAATGGCTAGGATTATTGCAGTGCCCAAGCATCGGCGACCGAGCACGCCAGGTGACCTCATCCGTGAATATCTGGACGATCCTGGACTGGGCCTAACGCAAGGGGAGCTCGCTGCGCGACTCGGTATAAGCCGAGGAAACCTCAATGCGATCGTCAACGGGAAACGCGCTACTACGCCGGCGATGGGCCTGAGGCTCGAACGAGTCCTCGGTATTCGTTTACAGACGTGGTTGAACTTACAGGCGGCAGTGGACATCTATGATGCGGTGCACTCGCCCGAGGCGCGCCAGATTGCAAGGCTCAAGCCGCTTCGAACTTCTGCCGCCTAAAAGCCGGCGCTCGACTTCGCGTCGACGTCCAGCCCGACGCGCGAAAAAGCCCGGGCCGAACGTGTGAGATCATCGCCGGCCACGCTTGTCATTCGCGGATCGGAGAAGTAACGTGCCCGTTGATGTCGACGATTCCCAAGCTCTGTGGACGCTATCCGCCGCAGAGCACGCTGCGGTGGCCGCAAAGAGCATCTGTCACGACTGTGCGTATAACCCCAGATTGGCCGTCGCTCTAACGGCACAGAAGCGGCCCAGAGAAACCACCGGCCGGCGGTTGGGGCCGCGGCCGGATGGCGGCATGAAGAAATATCATGAAATCAACATTATGTGATATTAAATGAATAGAAGCGGTTCGTGGCGGACGCTTGCGCCGGAGGGCTTGCCACATGAAAGATTTCGCCACGCGATCCTTGGTGCGTATCCTGACCGTTGCCGCGATGGCGGCGTTTGGCGCGACGGCGCCCGCGCTGGCCGATGACACGCTGCAGGTGATCACCGGCGCGCAACCGAGCGCGTACTATCAAGTCCTCGACGACGTCGCGCAACTCGGCGGCTACTATAAGGCCGAACATCTGATCGTCAGCGTCAACTACGCCGGCAACCCGACGATCGCGGCGCAACTCGTTTCGAGCGGCAAAGGCGATATCGGCGCTGAGGCCGTCGAGCCGCTGATCATCGGCTACGAGCGCGGCATCCGGCTGCAAGCCTTTTTCTCGCGCGCGCAGACCAACGAGTACGTGCTTGGGGTCAATGCGGATAGCCCGATCCGGCGCCTGGCCGATTTCAAAGGCCAGATCCTCGGCGAGTACTCCGTCGGCAGTTCGGCCGAGGACTACGTGAATTCGATGCTCGCGGGCGCGGGTTTGAGCCGCGGCGACTACAGTTACATCCCGATCGGCAACGGTGCCCAGGCGATCCAGGCGCTCAACGCCCATAAGGTGGCCGGCGCCGCGTTTCCGGTCTTGGAACTGCTCAATTATCAGATCACGGCCGGCCAGAAGTACCGCTTTTTCTTCCACCCGATTTTGCAGTACATCGGCGACACGGCCTACGTTGCGACGCCGGCAACGATTCAAGGTAAGGCCGACGCACTCAAGCGTTTCTGCCGGGCCACGGCCAAGGCGGCGATCCTCATCCGCGAAAACCCACGGCTCGCAGCGCGCTGGTATCTTGAGGGCGCCGGGATCAAAGTAACCGACGACGCGGTTGACAAGGAAGTGCAGCTCCTCGTCCTGGCCCAGGAAATGCTGCCCGGCGCGAACCCAATGAGCAGCCGGATCGGTGACATCCCGCCCAGCGGTATGGCCGTGCTGGCCCAAGCGATGTACGAAAATGGCCGCACGACCCAGGCGATCTCGCCCGCGCTCTTCGATACCGATCAGTTCGTGACATACGCGAACGATTTCGACCACAAAGCGGAGATCGCGCGCGCGAAAGCCATGAAGTAGCCGCGCAACCCCGGCAACGTGCTGCGGGTTTCACGAACCGCCATGCATCAGATTTCCGAACTGGGAGCGGCCCTCGACCGGGCTCGTTACCGGCTCCTCGCCGCCGACATCGGCTCCGTTGAGTTTCGCGATCATGCATACGCGCTCTCGGTCGCCGGACAACGCATCACCGAATCCATCGCGGATGCCTACCTCGAGTTGACCGCCGCGGACCCCGAGGCCGCCTAGCCGAGAGAAACGGCCGGCTTTGGGTACATATGGCCCATGCCGAACGTTAACTGGTCCCTCGTTTGCCTGCCCGCGCTTGCGGCGACGCTGCTGGCCTTCGCAGCGGGACCGGTTCGCGCGGATTCCGGCGACCCCGGCGTGGCTTTCATCAGCACGCTCAACGGTGACGTGACGGTGCAGCGCGGCGACTCGGGCGACACCGTTTCGGCCGGTGTAAACGCTCCGCTGCTGGTCGGCGATTCGGTTTGGACCGGCGACGACGCGCGCGCCGAGATCCAGTTCGACTACGGTCACGTCGTGCGCGTCGGTCCGGACGCGCAGATCCGCTTTGCCGCGCTCGGCCGCAGCGACGACACCGTCCAGCTGGCCGCCGGCACCGTCGGGGTCGGCGTGTTGCATGCGACGGATGAGTTCACGCAAGTCGAGACGCCGTCGGTCACCGTGCGTCCGCGCTCGACGGGCTTCTATCGGGTCACCGTCGATGAGAACGGGACGACGGAGATCACCGTGCGCTCCGGCCGTGCCGCCATTCTGCTCCCCCATGGGACGCTGACGCTGGCTCCGGGCAGTACGATGGAGGTATCGGGACCGGCCGACGCACCGTCGTATCGCTACACGCACATGGCCGGCCGCGATTCGTTCGAACAATGGAACGACGACCGCGACGCGGCCTTCGCGCGCTCGAATTCCTATCGCTATGCCGCAGCCGGCATCCCGGGCCTCTACAATCTCGATTCGCACGGACAGTGGTCGAACGATCCGTCCTACGGCGATGAGTGGATCCCGGACGTCGCGAGCGACTGGTCACCGTACAGCACCGGTCAATGGACGGCCGAGCCCTATTACGGCTGGACCTGGGTCGACAACTCTTCGTGGGGCTATGCGCCGTTTCACTACGGCCGCTGGCACCGCGATCAACGCCGGAATCGCTGGGCGTGGACCCCGGGCCCGCGCTCGCAACCCGCGCAACCGTGGGCGCCGGCGCTCGTGGCTTTCATCGGTTTCGGTGGTGGCGGTCTGACCGTCGCGCTCACCAATTCGATCGCCTGGGTACCGCTCGCGCCGAGCGAACAGCCGCACCCATGGTGGGGCGGCGGTGCGCGCTCCTACGCCGCGAATAATCCGGGCAACGTGCGCACCGTTTATCGCAACGCGCAATACTCGAACGCGGTGCGCTCCGTGCCGCGCGCGTCGTTCGGCAACGGCGGGTACCAGCGGACGGCACCCGTCGCCGCCGCGAACCTCTCGCACGCGATCGTGATGCGCGGCGCCGTTCCGGTCGTTCCGGGCCCGCAAGCGCAGCGCTATACGCAGCGCGCGCCCGTTGCGGCGGTCGCGGCGCGTCCGCCGGCCGCGCAAGCGTTCCATGCGTTCGCCGCGACGCCGCACGCGCCGCAGACGTTCGTGCAGCAACGCGCCCAGGCAACCGCCGTCGTTCAACACGCACCGCCGCCGGTCGCCGCGCGGCCGCAGCCCAAGCCTCCCGCCTTCGCGCAACCGCAGCGCGCAGCCGCACCCGTCGTCGCCCGCCCGGCCGGTGCGCCGGCGGTACGCCAGGCGCCCGCCGGCACGCAGCCGCAGCGCCCAGCTCCCGGGTTCGCACAACCGCAACGCGCGACCGCGCCCGTCGTCGTGCGCCCCGCTGCCGCGCCCGCGGTACACCAAGCGCCGACGGTCGCACAGCCGCAACGCCAGGCTCCCGGGTTCGCGCAACCACAACGCGCGACCGCGCCCGTCGTAGCACGCCCCGTCGCCGCGCCACCCGCGCGCCAAGCGCCTGCGGTCGTCCAGCCGCAACGTCAGGCACCCGCGGTCGCACAGCCGCAACGCCCGGCCGCGCCCGCCTTCGCGCAACCGCAGCGGCAAGCGCCTCCGGTTGCCGCACCGCCGGTTCGCCAAGCACCGGCAGTCGTACGGCCGCAACGCCAGGCTCAGCCGGCATTCGTCCAGCCGCAGCGGCAAGCGCCTCCGGTTGCCGCACCGCCGGTTCGCCAAGCACCGGCGGTCGTACAGCCGCAACGGCAAGCCCCGCCGGCAGTTGCGCGACCCGCTGCTCCGCCGCCGAAGCCGGCCGGGACGCCACCCGGCTAAGCTACGGGCGGTAGGGGAGCCGCATGGCCCCGGGCAGTAGCTAGCCGGTCATGAAAACGATCTTCGCGTTCGCGCGCGTTCTTGGAATCGCGCTTGCGCTCGGGGCTTCTTCTTTCGCTACGGCCGGTGCGCAAAGCGCGCCGCTGACGGTGCGAGTCGGCGTGCTGCCCAACGACGACATGATCGCGTTGCTCTATGGCGTGCGCACCGGGATGTTCCGCAAGGCCGGGCTGGACGTCCAGATCGACCGCTCCGGCACGAGCGGTGCGGCGATCGCAGCCGCGGTGATCGGCGGAAGTTTGGACATCGGCAAGTCGAGCCTGCAGACGCTGATCGAAGCGCATATCCATAACGTGCCGGTCGTGCTCGTCGGCACGGCGGCCGTGTACGATAGCCGCGCGCCGTACGCCGGACTGCTCGTGATGAAGAGTTCGCCGTTCTATACCGTGACCGACATCCAAAGCGGCATCATCGGGCTAAGCTCGGCGAAAGACGTCGCCCAGATGGCACTCCTGAAGTCGCTCGACGATGCCGGCCTGAGCGGCAAGAACCTGCAATTCACCGAGATCCCGATGTCGGCCGGAGCGGCCGCACTCGATCAGGGCCGCACGGTCGCGCAAGAGATCTCCTATCCGCTCGCGCAAGCGGCCGTCGAAACCGGAAAATTCCGCTTTCTCCCGGCGCTCGACACCTTTGGGAGCACCTTCGCGTTCTCGGTCTATTTCACGACCAAAGACTATGCTGCGAAGAACGCGACCGCGGTCAAGACGTTCGCGAAGGTGCTGGCCGATGCGGCGCGCTTTACCAACGCCCATCACGACGTCACCGCACCGATGCTGGCCGACTTCAGCGGCGTCGCGCTGGCCACCATCCAGCGCATGCCCCGCGTGAACAACGGCACGACGATCAGCGCCCATTCGGTGCAGCCCATGATCGACGCCGAGGCTAAGTACGGCTTCATCGACCACGCCTTCCCCGCGGCGGAAATGATCGATCCGGACGTCGGCTCGAAATAGGCCGCCCGCCCCGACGACAAATATCATGAAATCGCGTACAATCGTGATATGAGTTCCGGCGATCGCCACACCTCCGGGGAGCGCTACTTCATCCCCGACGATCCCCTGATCGCCGATTTCGTCGCCGACCTGCTGCGCAAGAACCGCTCCGCTCGTACGATGGAAGCCTACGCGCGCGACCTCGAGCATTTCGGTCGCTACCTGAGCGGCGAAGCAGAGCCGGCCGTGCGCGTCTTCCCCCGGCTGCGCGACGCGAGCGCCAGCGATATTCGCAAATACGTGTTGCATCTAATGACGGTCCGGCGCTACAAGGTCGTCGCGGTCCGGCGCAATCTGAGCACGCTGCGCACGTTCTACACGTTCTTGCGGCGCGAGAACATCCGCGCCGATCAGCCCGCGCTCGACGTCGAGCTGCCGAAGGCCGAGCAGCGCAAACCGAAGGTGCTGCGCCTGCCCGAAGTCGCAGCGATCGTCAAGACACGCGTCGAGCGTCCCGGCGGCATCAGCCTCGCGCCGCGTGATCGGGCCATCATCGAATTGCTCTACGGCAGCGGCATCCGGCGCGCGGAGCTGGCCGGACTCAATCTCGACGACGTCGACCTCGGTGCGCGCGTCGCGATGGTGACGGGCAAAGGCAACAAGCGGCGCATGGTACCCCTCACCGAGGCCGCGACGATGGCGATGCAATCCTATCTGCACGTGCGGCCGGCCTCGAGCGACCGCGCCTTCTTCCTCAGCAATCGCAACGCGCGCTTGGGCCTGCGCCAAGTCTGGCAGATCGTCAAAGACTACGCGGCCAAGAGCGGCATCGATCGCGCGACCACCCATGCGATGCGCCATTCGTTTGCCACGCACTTCATCGAGGGCGGTGGTGACGTTTCATCACTGCAGCGCTTGCTCGGCCACGCCAACATCGCCACGACCCAGATCTACATCGACCAGTCGATCGCGCACCTCAAGAAGGCCTTCGACGCTGCCAATCCGCGCGACAAGTCGGAGTTCGACGACGCCCTGCGCGACGCGTAGCGGCTAGATCCGGCCGGACGTACCGTCCCGCCGGAGCGCCATGCCCGAAGCCCCGAAGCTCGCCCGCGCGCCATTGCTCGGCCGGCCTACGCCGCCGCTTCTCGCCGGCGCCTCGCCCCCGAAATATTCCAGCATCGCGGCCCGCCCGGCCCGGACCAGCGGGCGCAGGGAAGGGTGTTTTGCATAAATCGCTTGGTGCGCGCCCAAATACCGCCGCACCCCATCGACCGACGAATAGTGCGTGCCGTCGGAGCGGATGAAGTAGATCGACGTCACCTCGGGGACGCGCGCCCATTCGCGGTTCTCCGCAAGCCGTAACCAAAACTCGTAGTCTTCCGCGTTCGAGAGCGATTCATCGAGCAGGCCGATCTGCGCGACGAGCGAGCGGCGAAACATCAACGCCGTCGGCGCCAGCGACCCGGCCCATTGGATGTCGGCATGATCGAGCACGGCGGTGTGACCGGCGAGGGCCGTGATGGCGTAGGTTCCGTCGGCCGCGCGATCGACGAAGCAGTTGATCATCTGACCGTACGCAACGTCGAGACCGCTTCGGAGCAAGCCACTCGCCAGCAGCGCGATGTGGTCCGGAAACATCTCGTCGTCATCGTCGAAAAACGTCACGAACGTTCCGCGCGCGTCGGCCAAGCCGCGATTGCGGGCGGCCGCGGGCCCGCCATTCTCGGGTTGATCGACGAACCGCACGCGCGGGAAGGCCGCAACGACGTCGCGCACGTCGATGCCGCCGTCGTTCACGACGATAACTTCCAGCGCGGGATAGGTTTGGCGTTCGATCGACGCCAGCGTCGTTGCCAAGAGGTCCGGGCGGTTGTAGGTTGCGACGACGACGGAAACCAACGGGGCCTCGGCACCGAAGGCCGGCTGGGCGCGCAGGCGCGGGCGCGTGGCGTGGCGCTCTTCGCGAATTTCCGGCGGCGCGGAACACAGCCCGTCGCCGACGGCTTGGAGGATGCTCCGTCGATTCCACAGATCGTAGGTCGCCACGCCGCGCAGGATCTCGGCCGCACCGCTCACGGACGACACGACGAGCGGCCGGCCCAGCTTGGCCAATGCGAGCGCGACGCCGGGATCGTTGGCGGTGCCGTCGACGATCACGCGGGCCCGCCCAAGCGCTGCCGCGGCGCGTTCGGGCGGCTCGAAACGGATGCGTCCGGGGATCACGGGGTTGGGGCGCGCGACGATCGTTACCGGCAGCTCGAGGTCGCTGAGAGCGGTCACGAACGGCGCGAGTTCGTCGGCGCTGCACAGCGGCGCGTACACGACGACGTCGGTCCGTTCGCAATCCGCGGCGACCAGGATTGCCGGAACCTCGTTGACGACGACCTCGAAATCCCGCCGGACGCTGCCGACCGCCTCGATCAGCCGTTCGCGCTCGCCCCACGAGCGCACGATAAGAGCGTCGGCCAGACCGATCGCCTCGACGAGCAGGGCCCGGTCGTCGGGTGCCATCGACGGGGCTCGGCCGGCCAGCGTTGCGGCGTACGTATCGAGCATGAGCCGCACTTCATCCCACGTCGCGTACGTCGCGCAGAGTTCGCGCGAATGTTCGCGCAGCAGCCCGACGCGCACGTCCTCGACGTGCAGCGAGAGGGCGAAGCGCTGCCCGGTACGCCGCAGGTCGAGGGCGTGTGCGGCCACCGCTGCGGCGCAGCCGGGATCGCCCGCGACGATCGTCCCATCCCCGGGAATGCGGGCGGCGGCGCTTGCCGCCTCCGCGTCGAGGGAACCGAGGTTGAGTATCCGCGCGGCGGGTGGCTGCGCCATTCGATCCGTCAAGACTCTCCGATGACGACGCCCCCGCACGTGCCATTCCAGCCACGCGACCTTGCGAATCGCCGCCGCCGAATCCTGGGATTTTGCTGGGACTTTACTTGGGATTTACCGGGAAATCCCTACGGCCCCCAGCCCAAGCAAGGCGTCGCTACTTCAGCCGCCCCCCGGGTTTGCTGATCGCGACCCAGGCGTCTTTGTCGGGATCCCAACGCTCCATGATGACCCAATCCTGGTTCACGCCGCGCTGCGGCGTCGCGACGTAGTTGTACCGGCCGAGCGCGCCGGTCCAGTCCTTCGTCGAGGCAAGTTCCGCCCGCAGTTGCTCGGGCGTTGCGCCGAGGCCGACTTTATTGAGCACCGCTGCGAGCGCGCCCAACGGGTCCCAGGCCACGGCGGCCAGCAGATCGGGCCGCTTGCCGCCGGCGGTCTTGAACGTCGACGTGAAACGGGCCACCGCGTCACGCACGCCGCGATCGCGCAGTTCGTCCGGCACGAGCGCCGGCGGTCCCGCGAAGAGCAGTTCCTTGGGCATGATCGCCTTGTACGATTCCATCTGCGCGTACGACATATTGCCGGGCGAGGTGACGAGCGGAATGTCGAGCCCGACGTCTTGCATGCCGTGCAGCACGGTCGCGATCGCCGTGCCGGTCGTGAACGCGATGAACGCCTGCGCTCCCGATTGCTTGATGTTCGAAAGTTGCGCCGTCACGCTCAGATCGCTGAGCGCGTAGTGCTCGTAGGCGACGTAGGTGACGCCGGCGTTGACGTACTCCGGCGTCTTGATGATCGCTTGCAAGATGCGGTCGGCGTCCTGGCCCGAAGCGTCGGTGCCGTTGAGGACCGCGATCTTCTTGAAGCCGCGGTCCTTGAGATACCGCATCGAGACGCCGAGGATGTCGTCGGCGGAATACATCGCGGAGAACTGAAAGCTGCCGGCCGGCGGTTCGACGGCCGGCGTGAGGCAGTATTCCAGCGGACCGTTCGCGATCAACGCGGCGGTAGCGCGGCACGTCGTGGCGGGGCCGCCGTCGAGCACGATCGTGGGGTGGTTGGCCAAAGCCTGATTCATCGCTTGAACGGCGACGGCCGGATTGGTTTGATCGTCCGCGATGTTGACGTGGATCGGCCGGCCCTTGATGCCGCCCGCCTTATTGATTTGATCGACGAAGACACCGATGCCGTCGGCTTCCTGTTTGCCCAGGAACGCGGCGCCGCCGGTCAACGGCAAGACCGCGTAGATCTCGAAGGGATCGGCCGCGCGCGCGCCTTGCGCGAGCGAGCCCGTGAAGAAAAAGGCCGCGACCAGCGCGGCCGTAAGGGAGCGTCCCATCGTCATCCTTTGCTGCCGTCGTGCGGCGTTTCGAGATGTCCGCCGAAGCCGAAGCGCATCGCCGAGAGCACCTTGTTTTCAAACGCGGCCTCGCCGCGCGAACTGAACCGTGCATACAACGCGGTCGTGAGCACCGGCGTCGGCACGCCCTCGTCGATTCCGGCTTGAACCGTCCAGCGCCCTTCACCCGAGTCGGAGACGCGGCCCGCGAAGTGCGAGAAGTCGGCATCCTGCACGAAGGCCTGCGCCGTGAGATCGAGCAGCCACGATGCGATCACGCTGCCGCGCCGCCAGACTTCGGTGACCTCACCGAGATCGAGTTCGTACTGATAGTGCTCCGGGTTGCGCAGCGGCGTCGTCTCGGCGTCGACGGCGTGGGTTTTCTTGCCGATGTCTGCAGCGTGCAGCACGCCCAAGCCCTCGGCGTAGGCCGCCATCATGCCGTACTCGATCCCGTTGTGCACCATCTTCACGAAATGGCCGGCACCGTTCGGACCGCAGTGCAGGTAGCCGCGTTCCGCCGTGCCCTTGTTCTCCGGACGCCCCGGCGTGCGCGGCACGTCGCCCATGCCGGGCGCGAGTGTGTTGAAGATCGGGTCGAGTCGCTTCACGACGCCGTCGGAACCGCCGATCATCATGCAGTAACCGCGCTCGAGCCCCCAAACGCCGCCGCTCGTTCCGACGTCGACGTACTCGATGCCCTTCGGGCGCAGCTCGCCGGCGCGCCGGATGTCGTCGATGTAGTACGAGTTGCCGCCGTCGATGATGCAGTCGCCGCTCTCGAGCAGCGGGACCAAGTCGGCAATGCTCGCGTCGGTCACCGCCGCCGGCACCATGAGCCAGATCGCGCGCGGCCGAGCGAGCTTGGCCACGAAATCTGCCAGCGCCGACGAACCCGTCGCGCCTTCGCCTGCAAGTCCCGCGACGGCCTCGGCGCTGCGGTCGTACACGACGCAGGTGTGGCCGCCGCGCAACAAGCGGCGCACCATATTGGCGCCCATGCGGCCGAGGCCGATCATCCCGAGTTGCATTACTTCTCCTTTTGTTTGCGGTAGCGACGGATGAGTGCGTTAGTTGAGCTATCGTGAGCGAGCGCTGCGTTGCCGCCCGCGTCGAGTTCCGGGATGATGCGCTGCGCGAGCACTTTCCCGAGCTCGACGCCCCACTGGTCGAACGAATCGATGTTCCAGATCGCGCCCTGGACGAACGTGTTGTGTTCGTAGAGCGCGACGAGTTTGCCCAGCGCCGCGGGCGTCAAGGTTTCCAGCAGCAGCGTATTCGACGGGCGATTGCCCTCGAAGACGCGATGCGGCACGAGCCAATCGGGCGTGCCTTCGGCCTTCACTTGCTCGGCGGTCTTCCCGAATGCCAGCGCTTCGCCTTGCGCGAACACGTTGGCGATCAGGATGTCGTGATGGTTGCCCAAGGGATTGAGCGATTTCGCGAAGCCGATGAAATCGCAGGGGATGAAACGCGTGCCCTGATGGATCAGCTGGTAGAACGAGTGCTGCCCGTTCGTCCCGGGCTCGCCCCAGTACACGGGGCCCGTATCGTGCGTGACGGGCGATCCGTCGAGTTGCACGTGTTTGCCGTTGCTCTCCATCGTCAGCTGCTGCAAATAGGCCGGGAAGCGCTTGAGATACTGCTCGTACGGCAACACGGCGACGGTCTGCGCGCCGAAGAAATCGTTGTACCAGACCGCGAGGAGTCCTAAGAGCACGGGCAGGTTGCGCTCGAACGGCGCGCTGCGGAAGTGTTCGTCCATCTCGTGGAAACCGCCCAGCATTTCGGCGAAACCCGCCGGCCCGATCGCGATCATCGTCGAGAGACCGATGGCGGAATCCATCGAATAGCGACCGCCGACCCAATCCCAGAAGCCGAACATGTTCGCGGTATCGATGCCGAACTTCGCGACTTCGGCCGCGTTGGTCGACACGGCAACGAAGTGCTTCGCCACGGCGGCCTCATCGCCGCCCAGCCGCGCGAGCAGCCACGCCCGCGCGCTGTGCGCGTTCGTCATCGTCTCGAGCGTCGTGAACGTTTTCGACGAGATGACGAACAGCGTTTCGGCGGCGTCGAGGTCGCTCACGGCTTCGGCGAAATCCGTCCCGTCGACGTTGGAGACGAAGCGACACGTCAGGTTGCGGTCGCTATAGTGGCGCAGGGCTTCGTAGGCCATCACCGGCCCGAGATCCGAACCGCCGATGCCGACGTTGACGATCGCCCGGATGCGCTGGCCGGTGTGACCGGTCCAGGCGCCGCTGCGAATGCGCTCGGCGAAGGCGCCCATCTTGTCGAGCACCGCGTGGACGTCGGGGACGACGTTCTTCCCGTCGACGTCGATCACCGCGCCGCGCGGCGCGCGCAGCGCCACGTGCAGCACGGCCCGGTTCTCCGAAACGTTGATCTTCTCACCGGCGAACATCGCGTCGATCCGCGCGCGCAACCCCGATGCCTCGGCAAGCGCGAGCAGCAAGTTCAACGTCTCGGCGGTGATCCGGTTCTTGGAGTAGTCGAGGAACACGCCGGCCGCCTCGGCCGTGAAGCGCTCGCCCCGCTCCGGGTCGGCGGCGAAGAGCTCGCGCAGGTGCGTTTCGCGAATAGCGGCGTAGTGCGCCTGGAGCGCCGACCACGCGGCGTGGTTGTCAGCCGATTCCATGGGAAGGTCGGTTTCGTCGGAAGATGCCGAAGCCTCCCCGGCGTGGTAAAGGCCCGATCATGTCCCACGAACACACCGCCGTGCGCGTCTTTCGCGGTATCCCGTACGCCGCGCCGCCGGTCGGGCCGCTGCGCTGGCGGCCGCCGCAACCGGCGCCGCCCCGGGACGGACGCAGCGACGTAACGCGCTTCGGCGCCGATCCGATCCAGCTCAACGAACCGGGCCGCGATTCGCGCGCGCCCGGGATGAGCGAAGACTGCTTGACCCTCAATATCTGGGCGCCAAGCGAACCCCCAGCCGGCGGTGCGCCGGTGCTGGTCTGGTTCGATGGGGGCGGCTTCACGGCGTGTTCGGCCGCGAAGGCCCAAACCGACGGCGCTCGCTTCGCGCAGGCCGGCGCGATTCTCGTGAGCGCGAACTACCGCGTCGGGGCGTTCGGGTTTCTGGCCCATCCGGCGCTCACGGCCGAATCACCCCACGGCGCCGCGGGGAACTACGGCTTGCTCGACGCGCTCGCCGCGCTGCGTTGGGTGCGCGAAAACGTCGCGGCCTTCGGCGGCGATCCGGCGCGCATCACGGCCTTCGGCGAATCCGCCGGCGCGGCGCTCGTCGCGTTGCTGATGACCTCGCCCCTGGCGGGCGGGGCATTCGATCGCGCGATCTTGCAGAGCCCGGGCTCGTTCCGGCCGCTGTGCACGCTTGCCGAAGCCGAGGCGGCCGGCGGCGGCGCCGGGAGCTCGCTCGCGGAGTTGCGCGCGCTCGCGCCGGACGCGGTCCTCGCCCTGAACGGCAAGATCGGACCGGCGGTGCGCGGCCTGACCGTCGGGCGTCCGCTGCGCCCGATCGTCGACGGCTGGTCGATCGTGACGGATGAAGCGCGGGCCTTTCGCAGCGGCGCCGTCGCGGCCGTACCCGCGATCGTCGGCACGAACGCCGATGAGGGACGCTATTTCGCGGCCGGGATCCCGGTTGCCGATCGCGCCGCGCTGCGGCGCTACCTTGAGGCGAATTTCGGCGCGGAGGCCGAGGAAGCATGGAGCCACTACGGCTGCAGCGACGACGCGGGCGCGGCGGCCGGCGCCCGGGCGGCCTTCGCCGACGCGCAGTTCAACTACGGCGCGCGCGAGCTAGCCCGCGCCATCGCGCGCCGCGGCAGGGCCTACCGGTACGTGTTCGCCCACGCCCCCGTCGCGGCGGCGGCACCGACCCACACCGATGAGATCGCCTACGTTTTCGGCACGGGCGCCTTTGAGGCGCGCGAACGCGCGATCTCGGATGCCCTCCTCGCCGCCTGGGTGCGGTTTGCGGCCTGCGGCGACCCGAACGGCCCCGGTCTCGACGGCTGGGAACCGTACGACCCCGTGCGCGACAACGACCTGCGCATCGACGCTTCGCCGGCCGCCGCGGCGGACTGGCGCCGCGCGCCGCTCGATTTCATCGAGCGCTTCTACGCTGCGCGCGGCCTCTGAGGGTTATTCCGGCGAAAATGGCCGGCCGCGCGCCTGGGTCATCGCCTCGCGCAGCAACGTCAAAAGCACGAGCTCGCGCTCTTCGTCGTCGATCGGGTCCCCGGCGACCTCGCGATTGACGAGGTTGGCCAGCGCCCGCGCGGCGTAGTTGTTGGGAAAAGCCTGGATGAAGCGGTGAATCTCGGCCGCGATCTCGATGAGGATCGCCGCCTCGTCCCGGTCCTGATCGGCGGACATCTTGGTGTAGTATCGGCCGATATGTGAGCAAACCATCGAAGGGAGGCTGCCTGTCGAGCGAGTACCCGAACGGGTGGCCCTCATTTCCGGCGACGACAAGCCGTACGAAGTCCCCGATTTTGTCGCCGACGCCGAACTGCGTAAGAAATACGACACCGTCGCAAAGGCGTTGATCGCGGCGACGGTGGCCGACGCGCTGCGCACGCTGCAGCAGGAACACGAATGGGAACGCCTGCGGCTCGAGGCCGGCAGCCGCGCCGCGCAGACGGTCCTGCAGGCGCTCGAACGCCACGCGCACTCGGTGCGCTCGAAATATGCGCGGCTGGTGCCCAAACAGCGGACCGCCAGCGGCATCGTCCGCCCGCCGACGCTGTTCATGGACCTCATCCTTTCGATGGGGGTCGCCAACAAATACTACAATCAAGCGGTCGAAGCGGCGAGCCTCAAGCGCGACGCCCTGCTGAAGGTTCGCTCCACGGCAAAGGCGCTCGAACGCCACGTCGGCACGATCGATAAAGCGCTCGTGTTGCGCGAGATGGAAATTCGCAAGCACTTTCAGACCGACGAAGGCCGGGCCGAGCTCGAAGCGGACCCGCAGCTTGCCGAGATCGCCGAGCGCTGCGCCGCGATCGAACACGAGCGTGCGGACTACGAAGAACGTCTGGCGGCCGGCACGGTCAGCGACGAAGAGCGCCGCGACCGGACGATGGCGCACGACGGCCACCGTTACCTCGACGGCGAAATCAGGGGATTGCACGGATTACAGCAGCGCGAAGTTCGCTTCGGGAAGCTGCGCTACCTGATCTTTCGCGACCGCGACGAGCGCATTTGGCTCCTCGAGTACGGCAGCGACGTCGCGTCGCTGGCGTTGATGCGCTTCGACATCTTGCTGCACAACGGCCGGTACCTCATCCAGCGTTCGGCGCCGGAACGGCCCGACGGAGCACCCCGCCGCCCACAGAAGCGCAGCGGTCCCGACCCGCGCGCGTATATGGGCGTCGACCCGGCGCTGCGCCTGGCGCTGCGCAATTTTGCGGCCCGGGAGAAACCAAACCTCTAGCGCCCGAGCCGCGCCACCCGGCGGGCGGCTGCGGGCGATGAGCTTCGCCTAGCGCGCGCGCTTCTTGGCGGCCGGCGCCTTGCGCACGGGAGCCTTTTTCGCTGCGGTTTTCTTGGCCGGTGCCTTTTTGGCAACGGCCTTCTTGGCAACGGCCTTCTTGGCAACGGCCTTTTTCGCCGGTGCTTTCGCGGCCGTCTTCTTGGCGCCACCGCGCTTGGGAGCGCCGACGGCTTCCTTCAGCGTGCGGCCCGCGGTGAATTTCAGCACGCGCTTCGCCGGAACGTTCACCGGTTCGCCGGTTTGCGGATTGCGCGCGATGCGCGCCGCGCGATCGCGGATTCTGAACTGTCCGAAGGGCGTGAGGGCAACTTTGTCGCCGGTCTTCAACACCGCGGTAATCTTGTCGAGGAGCGCCTCGACTAATTCGTTGACCTGCCGCCGCGGCAGTTCGAAGTCTTCGGCGAGTTGCCTCACCAGTTCCGATTTCGTCATGGATTCCTTTCGCTTGAGCGAATCGACGGTCCCAGCCGTATCGCGCCAATTATACGCAAAAAACGACCAACTTCCCGTTTTTTTTTAGAACTCCGGCGTCGCCGCCTCGCGCGCGCGGATGAGGCGGAACATCGTCTCGTTGTACGGCGTCGGTACGGCGGCGCGCCGGCCTGCCGCCACGACGGCTCCATTGATATGGTCGATCTCGGTCTTCTTGCCCGCTTCAAGATCGACCAGCATCGTATTCCGCAATCCCGCCGTCTGCTCGACGATCGATCGCACGTAACTCCAGGGATCGTTGAACGGTAGCGCGATGCGCATGCCGCTCGCGACGGCCGCGGCTTCCTGGGCCAGCGAGCGGGCGATCTCGCCGGCATTCGGATCGCTCAGCACGATGCCGTTCGGGCGGTCAAGCAAGGTAGCGACCGGATTGATCGCCGCGTTGGCGATCAATTTTCCCCACAGGTGCGGACGAATGTCGTAGGCGACCGAGACGGCGAATCCCGCGTCGGCGAGCAACCGTGCGACGCGGGCGCAAACATCGGGCGACGCGCCGGCCGGGCCGACGATCGTGGTGCCGGTCCCGATCGGCGTCGCGCAGCCGGGTGCCGTCTCCAGCGCCGACTCAGTCGTCGCGCCGACGACGAGCGCGATGTTGCCGCCGAGCGACGCCTTCACCGCATCTTCGCTCGAAATGCCGGTTTGGAGCGAGACGATCACGCACGACGGATCGAGGTTGCCGACGAACGGCCGCAACGCCCGCAACGTGTGCGTCGCGCGCACGAACAAGAACAGGATTTGCGAGGCGAAGAGGTCGCGGGCGACCGACGAAATACCGACATCGGCGGGCGCGCCTTCTCCGGCCAGCTGCAGGCCCGCGGCGCGCACGGCCGCCACGACCTCGGGCCGGATATCGAGCAGCGTGACGTCGTTGTCGCGCGCGAGGCGATGCCCGAACAGCGTTCCGAGCGCTCCTGCGCCGATGATCCCGATCCGCATGCCCGGATAACTACGAACGCGGCCCGCGCATTCCCGCGGCGCGCCGGAAAAGCCCGATCGTGAGCACGCCGGCGCAGAAGCCGCCGATGTGTGCGAAGTACGCGGTGCCGTCGCTGCCGGCCGCGACTCGCGGCGAGAGCGAACCGAAACCGTTCACGAACTGAATCGCCGCCCAGACGCCGATGACGAGCACCGCCGGCAGCCGCAGGAAGAGGGGGAAGCAGCCGATCGGGACGATCGTGTTAATCCGCGCCGTCGGATAGCTGACGATATACGCACCGAGCACGCCCGCGATCGCACCCGACGCGCCGATCTCCGGGACGTGACTGTTCGGCGCGATCGCAATCTGCGCGACGCCCCCGGCGAGCCCGCACACCAGGTAGAACGTCAGGAACCCGACCGGCCCGCACACGTACTCGATCACGGGTCCGAACACGAACAGGAAGAGCATGTTGAACGCGATGTGCAGGACGCCCGCATGGACGAACATCGCCGTCAGGAGCGTGAGGGGAGCGAACGGCGGGCTCGGCGCCGGCAACACGATGCCGTGGGTGACGTCGTACGGAATCACCGCGAACAGATCGATGAATTGGTCGACGTCGGGCGCGTTCGCCTCCTGGAAAAAGACGTAGACGTTGAGCGCGATCAGCAGGTAGACGACGACCGGCAACACGGGTAGCCGGCGGTTATCGCCGATCGGGATCAAAACTGCAGCTGAAGACCGAACACGGTGCGGCGCCCGGTATGCGTGAGATCGCGCTCCCCGCCGAAGAGCCCGAGCCCGCCGCCGACCTTGAGGTTGGCGTACGCGTCGACGGTCGGAAATTGCGGATCGTAGACCCGCGTCTCGAGGCCGAGCGCACCCGGCTGGTACTGCGCCACGGCACCCAGATTCGAGTACAGGACGCCGCCGCCGACGCGCAGGTGCGGCGCGATCGTCTGCATCAGCCCCGCACTCCAGCTGTTTTGCGGCGTGCCGATATCGTTGGCGCCGGCAAAGAGCGACGTCGTCCCGGACGGCAGCAGGGTCGCACCGACGTCGCTCTGCGGACCGCGGCTCGGCGTCTGCAACAATGGCTGACCGGCGGAGCCCGGTCGAGCGCTATCGAGTTCGCTCAGGCGAATCTGAATCGCGATCAGGTGCCGCGCCACGCCGGCCAGCCCGTCCATGTCGCGACTCACCTTGGCGCTTGCCGGTTTGGGCGACGTACCGGCGGCCGGCGACACGGCGGACGGCGTGGGGGCGAACGGTGCGGGCGTTGCGCCCGGATCGACGCCGTAGACGTGGCTCGTGGCGCCGAACGTGCGCAGCAGGGCGTTGAGTTTCTGCGTTGCGGCGTCCGTATTGGCGATCGTATCGCGCAGCTGGGCCTGCGTTTGCGGGTTGCCGGTGACCGTGCGCAGGTCTTGCGTGATCGCGCCGATCGTCGTCGCGGTTTGGGCCAGGCCCTTCGTGACGTCGAGCAGGTTTTGGTGCAACTGCGGGTTCGTCGCCAGATCGCGCACCTGATCGACCGTCTCGTTCAAGGCAACGCTGGACTTCGACAACGAGGAGAGCATCGTGTCGACGTTGCCGCGGTTCGTCCGCACGGTCGAATCGAGCTGAGCGGTCATGTCGACGAGGTTCTTGCTGCCGGCGTCCATCGCGACTTGCAGCGACGCGGTCAGCGCGTCGAGCCGGTCGACGAGATGGAACAGCCGCTGGCTGCCGCCGCCGGTGAGAGCGTTCGCGTTATTGAGCGCCATCTGCAGCGAATTGAGCAACCGCGGCTCGCTCTCTTCGACTTGCGCCAGCATGCGATCGAGGCGGTGCACCTCGCCCTGGCCTTCTTCCAACAGATCGCCGATCGTCGCCGGGTTCGTGCCCTCCGGTTGCTGTTCGAGCGGCAACACCTCACGCGGCAGCAACGCGATCGCTTGCGGCGGCGCGGAGGCTCCCAGCGGGCCCGCGGGCGCGGCCGAGGGCGGTGGCGGGACGATCTCCAAGGTCGTGTCGCCCGTCAACGGTGCGGCGATCAGGAACCGTGAGTTGCGCGGGATATCGACGGCGTTGTTGATCGCCAGGATGACGTCGACGGTAAAGTCTTCCGGCAAGAGTTTGGTCTGATCGACGATACCGACGATCACGCCGCTCTCGTAGACCAGCGCGCCCTTGTGCAGCCCGGCCGCAGACTTGAAGTGCACGGCGGTCGAATAGCGCCCGCCGGTGCCGACGTTGGCCAGCACGAGCGCGAAGCCGAACAACGCCGCCAAGCCGAAGATCGTGAATAACCCGACGATCGCTTGACGGTTCATCGCACCCTCACCGCGCGCCGGCGGTCAGATCGGAATCGGTCCAACTTCGCTCCCCCCTAAGAACTGCTGCACGATCGGATTGGGTGAGGCTTTGATCGCCTCGCACGTACCGTACGCGACGATCGCGCCCTCGAAGAGCATCGCCACGTAGTCGGCCATCATGTAAATGCTGGCCAGATCGTGCGAGACCACGACCGCCGTGCCGTTGAGCTGTTTGCGCAGCCGGACGATCAGATCGGTCAGCACGTGCGTGATGATCGGATCGAGACCGGTCGTCGGTTCGTCGTAGAGCACGCATTCCGGATTGGTGATCACGGCCCGCGCGAAACCGGCGCGCTTGACCATGCCGCCCGAGAGTTCCGCCGGCGAGCTGTCGATCGAGCCCGCGAGTCCGACGCTCTCCAACGCCTCGGTGACCATGGAGCGGATCTTCTCCTCCGGCAGCTTCGTCCGCTCGCGTAGCGGCAAGGCGACATTCTCGTAGATCGAGAGCGAATCGAAGAGCGCGGCGAACTGAAACGAAAAGCCGATCTTCTCCCGCAGCTCGTTGAGCTCGCGCTCGCGCAGCTCGGTGATATCGCGGCCCTTGACCAGCACGCGCCCCGAATCCGGCCGCTTGAGCCCGTTGATGAGCCGCAGGATCGTCGATTTGCCGGCGCCCGAGAGGCCGATGATGCAGGTGATTGCGCCCTCGACGATGTCGAGCGAGAGCCGCTCCATGACCACCTTGGAGCCATATCGGACGGTAATGTCTTCGAGCCGGGCGTAAACCGGCGGCGCGTCGCTCATTGCTGGAAGATCACGTACGACATGCAGAAGTTGAACACGAAGATCAGGATGATCGCGGTCACGACCGCGCCGGTCGTCGACTTGCCGACACCGGCGGCGCCGCCGCGCGTCTGCAGCCCGCTGTACGAACCGATAACGGCCACGATCACGCCGAAGACGACCGACTTCACCAGCCCCTTCAGAACGTCGCCGAAGGGCAAGAACTGGCGCACCGAGTTGATAAACGACTCGTTGCTGATGTGGGCGAACACGCTCGCGATCCACATGCCGCCGATGATCCCAACGATGTCGGCCATCACCGTCAGCAGCGGCAACATGATCATCAGCGCGATGAGCCGCGGCACGACGAGCATTCGCACCGGCGAGAGGCCCAATGCCTCGAGCGCCTCGATCTGCTCCGTGACGACCATCGAGCCGAGTTCGGCCGAGATCGCGGCTCCCGAACGGCCCGCGACGACCACCGCCGAGAGCATCGGCCCGAGTTCGCGCGCCATGGTGAAGGCGACGCCGCCACCGACGAGGTTGCCGAAGCCGTACTGGACCGCTTGATTCGCTGCTTCCAGCGAAAACACCATGCCGGTGCAGAGTGAGGTCAGCAGCACGATCGCCCACGACTGCACGCCCAGCAGATAGGCCTGGCTGATCGTCTCGCGCACTCGGATGCGCAGACGCGCGATGAACCCGGCCGATTCGCCGAGCAGCAGCGTCGCGCCGCCCGCGTACGAAAAGAAGCCGGTGGTTTCGCGCCCGAGCTCTTCGAGCACACTCATGCGTCGGCCAGTTCCCCAAGCGAGGCGAGGACGCCCTGCACCGCTTCGATGCGCCGCTCGGCCACGCCGCGTTCCGCCGCGAGGTTGTACTGGCGCTGATAGAGCGCTTCGAGCTCGCGGTCGACGCCGGTCAGCTGGGCGCGCGCGTCGCGCTCGAAGCCGGAGAAGTACGTGCGCACGGCTTGCAGGTACGCCCAGCGCGCGCCGGCCGGAACGTCGCCCGCCGCGAGCAGCGCCTCGATATCGCGCTGCGCGCGCAGCATCGCCCGGTCGGTCAGGTGAAACCCGGCCACGCGTTCGACGAACTCGCGCAAGGACGCCTCAGACACGGCCGGCAAGCGCGGCGCGTTGCGCCTCGAACAACTGCCGGATTCCGCCATCCGCAAGGCCGAGTAACGCATCGAGCTGCGCGCGATCGAACGGCCGGCCCTCGGCCGTACCCTGGAGTTCGACGAAGCCGCCGGCCGCGGTCATCGCGACGTTCATGTCGACTTCCGCGCGGCTGTCTTCCGCGTAGGGCAGATCCAGCACGGCGACGCCGTCGACGATGCCGACCGAGATCGCCGCGATCTGGCCGGTCAGCGGCCACGTCTTGGGATTGGCCGGATCGAAGTGTTTGCGCAGCGCGAGAGCGAGCGCGACCCACGCGCCGGTGATCGAGGCGGTACGGGTGCCGCCGTCGGCGCCGATCACGTCGCAATCGACGGTGATCATCCGCTCGCCGAGCTTCGCCATGTCCACGGTCGCGCGCAGCGCCCGGCCGATCAGGCGCTGGATCTCGTGCGTCCGGCCGCCGATCTTGCCACGGCTGGCTTCGCGTTGCGTGCGCTCGGCGGTGGCCCGGGGCAGCATGCTGTACTCGGCGCTCACCCAGCCGTTGCCCTTGCCGCGCAGCCACGGCGGCACGCGCTCCTCGTAGGAGGCCGCGCAGATCACGCGCGTCTCGCCGATGCGAATGAGCACGCTGCCCTCGGCATTGGGCATGAAATCCGGCTCGATGCTCACCGGGCGCAGTGCGTCGGCCGCGCGTCCGTCTGGCCGCATCTACTCGACCGTCACGGTCTTGGCGAGATTACGCGGCTGGTCGACGTCCTTGCCGTCGATGTCGGCGATGTGGTAGGCCAGCAGTTGCAGCGGGATGACGTTGACGATCGGCGAGAGCAGCTCGTCGACCTTCGGCACCCACAGCACGTGATCGGCGATCGCGGCGGCTTCATCGTCGCCGTAGTTCGCGACGACGATCAGTGGCGCTTCGCGCGCCTTCGCCTCCGAAAGGTTCGAGAGCATCTTCTCCCGCACGCGCCCGTCGGTCACGATACCGACGACGGGGGTCCGGGCGTCCAGCAGCGCGATCGGGCCGTGCTTCATCTCGCCCGCGGCGTAGCCCTCGGCATGGATGTACGAGATTTCCTTGAGCTTGAGCGCGCCCTCGAGCGCCGTCGGGAAGTTGACGTAGCGTCCGAGGAAGAGCACCGAGCGCGCCCGGCGCATCTTGCGCGCGACCTTCTTCACCGCATCGCTCGTATTGAGCGCGACGTCGATCGCGGCGGGCAGCAAACGCGTCCCTTCGGCGATTTCGCGCAGGCGCGGATGCGGCGCCGAGCGGCGCACGCGGGCGAGATAGAGCGCCAGCAACGTCGCCGCGATCGCCTGTGAGACGTAGGTCTTCGTTGCGGCGACGGAGATCTCGGGGCCGCCGCGCGTGAGCAGCGTGCCGTCGGCCATACGGGTGAGGTGCGAGCCGACGACGTTACAGATCGCGATGATCGGTGCGCCCGATTCTTGGGCGATCTTGACGGCTTCGATCGTATCGGCCGTCTCGCCCGACTGCGACATCGCGATCGTCAGGGTGCGCGGGTCCATCGCGCGGTCGCCGTAGCGGAACTCCGAGGCTAGTTCCATTTCGACCGGGATCTTGCACAGCGCGCGCATGAGGTACATGCCGACCATGCCGGCGTGATAGGCGGTGCCGCAGCCGGTGATCGAGATCTTCGTCATCGCGCGCAGCACGATCTCGTCGATGCCGAGTTCGGCGGCGAGTTGCACGTCGAGGCTCTCGTCGATCCGCCCCCGCAGCGTCTCCTTGATCACGTTGGGCTGCTCGAAGATCTCCTTGAGCATGAAATGCTTGAAGCCGCTCTTCTCTGCCGACGAGGCTTCCCAGGCGATCTGGCGCACTTCGCGCTCGATCGACTTGCCGTCGAATGCCGTGAGTGCGTATCCGTCGCGACGCACTTCGACGACCTCGCCCTCCTCGAGCACGATGACCTTGCGCGTGTACTGCAGGATCGCCGGGATATCGGAGGCGACGAACATTTCGCCGTCACCTAGGCCGACGACCAGCGGCGAGGCGCCGTTACGTGCGAAGATCAAGCGGTCGGGCGAGTCCGACGAGATGACGCCCAGCGCGAACGCGCCTTGGACCTCGCCCAGCGTGTGCCGCACGGCCGTCACGAGGTCGCCGTTGTCGTAGCGCTCGAGCAGATGCGCGAGCACCTCGGTGTCGGTTTCGCTCGCGAAGCGGTGACCCTCGGCAATCAGCTGCGCGCGCAGCGCGGCATAATTCTCGATAATACCGTTGTGGACGACGGCAATTTTTTTCGAGCAGTCCAGGTGCGGATGCGCGTTCTCATCCGAGGGCCGGCCGTGCGTCGCCCAGCGCGTGTGGCCGACGCCGACGTGCCCGTGCAGCGCTTCACCGTTGGCTAAGCGCTCGGCAAGGCGGGCGAGTTTCCCTTCGGCTTTCGAGCCGACCAAGTCGCCTGCGTCGTCGATGACGGCGATCCCGGCCGAGTCGTAGCCGCGGTATTCGAGGCGCCCCAGCGCGTCCATGATGACGGGGACGCTGTCGCGCTCGCCGATGTAGCCCACGATGCCGCACATGGCTACTACAATGCGCCGTAGAGCGGCGGGGTTACTTTATCCCGTCGCGGGTCCGCTTGTAGGGGATGCGACCGTCGCGTACTTCGTTGAACGCCGTCGACACGGGCTTGTTCGCGTTGACCCGGTCGGTCAGCGGCGGCGCACCGTTGTTGAGCTGCTTGGCGCGTTTGGTGACGACGTTGACGAGCGAGAATTTCGAATCGACATGCGAGAGCAGGCCGTCGAGGTCGCCGAATACTGAATCTGACATATTATGTTTCTTCGATTTCCTTGATCCGGGTGTCTGGGTAGCGGTAGATGCGCATGCGCTCGGCGCGGACGATGGCTTCGAGATCCTCGACGGCGACGTCCGGATGCGCTTCTTCGTTCACCAGGAGGTAATCGAAGCGCCGGACGTAGCGCAGTTCTTCGTGGGCGATGGCGAGCCGGCGGGCGATGACGTCGTTGGTTTCGGTCCGGCGCGCTTCGAGCCGGGATTGCAAGAGCGAGAATCGGTCCGGAACGATGAAGATCAGGACGGCATCCGGGAACCGTTCCTTGATCGCGAGCGCCCCGTTGACTTCGGGCTTCATGATCACGTCGTACCCGGCCAGCAGCTGTTGGCTGATGAACGACCGCGGCGTACCGTAAAGATTGTCGTTGTACCGGCGGTGTTCCAGAAAACCGCCGTCGGCGAGCCGCTGCTCGAAGTCTTCCCGCGTCAGGAAGAAGTAATCGATGCCCTCGCGCTCGCCCGGTCGCGGCGCGCGCGTTGTGGCGGACACCGAATACTGGAGGCGATCGTGACGCAGCCGCAGCCCGTCCACCAGCGTGTCCTTCCCGGCTCCGGACGGTCCCGACACGACGAACAGCAGACCCGGCCCGGTTGAAACGCTACTTCTCCCCGCTTGCAGGCAACCCACTGAGTTTAGAAGGGGTACGTCGCGAGTCCTCTGCCGAACGGATGGCCCGGCAATGATCACCGACTGGATCCTGATCCGGCGCGCGGCCGTCGAGATCGAGCGCGCGATCCGTGGCGGCCGGATCGTCGACGCCGGCCTCCTCGACGACGGGCGTTTCGGCCTGCGCTTCGGCGGCCGCCGCGGCGGGGGCGAGACGGTATTGGCGTTCGACATCTTCGGCTCGCCGCCGGTACCGGCACTCGAGGAGACCGAGCTCTCGCTCGCCGGCGACCCGGGCTGGGCCAAATCCCTGGCACTCCCGCTGCGCGGCTTGCGCGCGGGCGCGGTCCGCAGCCGGCCCGGCGATCGCGTGCTGGTCCTCGACCTCGGCACGACCTCGCGCTTCGGGGTCAGCCAGGGGGTGAAGCTGGTGGCCGAACTCATCCCCCGCTTCGGCAACCTGCTGCTGGTCCGCGACGGCCTGATCATCGCTGCCGCCAAGCAGTTCTCGCCGGCCGAAAACGAAGCCCGGAGCGTCGGCGTCGGCGGGCCCTATCGGCCGCCGCCGCTTGGAGCGCCCTCGGTCGGACGGCTCATCTCCGCCTCGCTCGCCGCCCAGGCCGACGCCTTGCCCTGGACCGATCCCGCTCGCCGGGCCGCCTGGATCGAGGAGCGATCCGCGGCAATTCTTTCGAGTTTGGCGGGCGAACCCGACGGGCTGGGGCCCGTGCACGTCTACCGCGACGGCCCGCGCCTGGTCGCGGCGCACGTGCTGCCGCTCGCGCAGTTCGCGACCTTGGAGCATAGCACGGCACCGGCCCTGCTGCCGCTCTTTGCCGAGGCCCGGTCAGCCGGCGCCGGGCGCCGTTCGAGCGACGCCGGCGAGCGCCGCCGGGCCGCCCTCGCCGCCCGCATCGAACGCCGCTTGCGCGATACGGCGGCCGAGATCGCCCAGGTCAGCGCCCGCCACGCCGACGCCGCCGCGCGCGACCGGCTGCGCGCGGCCGGCGACGCGCTCTATACCTGGGCGCCGGAGATTCCGGCCGGCGCCGTCACGTTCACGACGCCCGGCGAGGCGCCCCTGACGATCGCACTCGACCCCGAACGCGACGCCAAAGCCAACGCGGCGCGCTATTTCGCGCTCTACCGCAAAGCCACCGACGCGTTGCCGCACCTCGAGCGGCGCCGCGCCGCCCTCGTCGCGAAACGTGATTCGCTCGAAGAGCTCGCGTTCGAGACCGGACGCGCCGACATCCCGACCTTGGCCGAACTCGGCGCCGCGCTCGATGAACTCGAAGGCCGGCCGGCGCAGCGCCGGCCCCCCGGGCGAACCGCACGCGCACCCATGCGCCTCGAGCGCCCGTCCGGCGCGCGGATCATCGTCGGCCGCTCGCCGCGCGAGAACGTCGAGGTCACTTTCCGGCTCGCGCGGCCCGACGACCTCTGGTTTCACGCGCGCGGAATACCGGGCTCGCACGTCGTGCTGCAAGCGCCGCCCGGCGCTGCGCCGGGCGATAGCGATCTCGATGCAGCGGCCGACCTCGCCGCGCAGCATAGCCGCGCGCGCACCGCACCGCGCGTCGAGGTCGATTACACCGAGCGCAAGTACGTGCGGCGCCAACGCGACGCCGCGCCGGGTCTCGTGTGGTACACCAACGCGCGCACGCGCGTCGGCATCCCCGAACGCGCCGGCTAGCGCCCCACCTGCACGAGATCCGGTACTTCGGCCCGGATATCGAGCAACTCGGGCATCGCGTCGCGGAACGCGCCGACGATGCGCGGCTCGAAGCCGAAGCCCGCTTCCTTTTCGATCTGCTCGACCGCGATGCTCACCGAGACCGCTTCGCGCCATGGCCGGCGCGACGTCAGCGCGGAAAACGTATCGGCCACCGCGACAATGCGCGCGTACTGCGGAATCGCCGGACCCGCGAGCTTCGCCGGGTACCCCGAGCCGTCGAAGCGCTCGTGGTGGAAATGCGCGATTTCCACCGCCGCCTTCATCGTGGGTGAGGTGAAACGCTCGAGAATCGCGACCGCGTCGGTGACGTGTTTTTTGGCCACGTCGCGCTCGTCGCCGACCAGCCGGCCGGCCTTGTAGAGGATCTTATCGGGCATCGACACCTTGCCGATATCGTGGATGCGCGCGGCCTGCGAGAGGATCGAGAGTTCGAACATCGAGAGCCCGAACTTCTTGCCGATCGCCTCGGCGTAGAGTGCCACGCGCCGGCAGTGGTCGCCGCTGCGCGGATCGGAGAGGTCGATCAGTTGCGCGAATGCGTCGATGATCGTGCGGTCGTTGCTGGCGGCGGTGTCGGCCGACGCCGCTTGTTCGACTTGCGCCGCGCCCGCGCGCGCCATGGCGTCGTAGCGAGCCCCGCGCAGCGCGATTAAGTTGCGCGCGAGTGAGACGAACGCGACCGGGTCGACCGGCTTGCTCAGGAAAGCGGACGCGCCGCGCTTGAGGGCGTCGCGCTGCAGTTCCTTATCGCTGTGCCCGGTGATCATCACGATCGGCGTCGAGTTGTTGCCGCGACTGCGGACCGCCGAGATGAACTCGATCCCGCTGAGTTCGGGCATGTTCTGATCGACGATGATCAGCACGCACTCGTGCCCGTTGGACCACTGCAGGGCCTCGGTGGACGACGTGAAGCAGACCGCCTCGGTGTCGGGGATTTGGGCGACGACCTTCGCAAAGACCGTCAGGTTGGTTTGGACGTCGTCGACGACGAGAACTTTGTTGGACGTGTTGGCGCTTGAGTTCACGAAATTTCCGCTCGATAGGCGCGTACCGCAGTGCGCAGGCGCTCGTACGCTGCATCGAGTTCGATTAAGGCGGGCTCGATCCCGTCCCAGGTGTCCGCGCGGGCCGCGGCTTCAATCCGGCCGGCCACTTCGGCAACTTCGTTGCCGCCGACGTTCGCCGAACTGCCCTTAATCGAATGGGCCGCGCGCATGACGTCGTTGAGGGCGCGCCGTTCGAAGGCCTCGCGCAGCGCGGCCTGGGTCGTGGCCCCCGTGCCCATTGCGGCGTCCAGGAGATCTGCGATCCCGGTCGTGTCGTCTTCAAAAATCTCTTCGAGGCGTGAGATCTCGAGTATCGGCGTGTCAGGCATGATCGGCACCTTCCGGCTCGGGTTGGGCGCGCTCTGCGAACATCGCGTCCCCGAACGAAAAGAATCGGTAATCGCGGGCGAGTGCCGCCGCGTAGGCGGCGCGCGTCCGATCGTAGCCGGCGAAGGCGGTGACCAGCACCAACAAGGTCGACTGCGGGAGGTGGAAGTTCGTCAAGAGCGCGTCGACAACCCGGAACCGGAAGCCGGGCCCGATGAAGAGGTCCGTATCGGCCGCCCCTGCGGCCACACCCGCACCGCTCCCGGCCGCGCTCTCGAGCGCGCGCACGACGGTCGTCCCCGCGGCGATGATGCGCCGGCCCTCGCTGCGAGCCCGGTTGACCGCCTCGGCGGTCGCGGCGGAGATCGCATAGCGCTCGGCATGCATCCGGTGGGCGCCGATCGGCCCGGGGCGCATCGGCCGGAACGTCCCGCTCCCCACGTCGAGCGTGAGGCGGACGATCTCGACCCCCGCCGCGGCGATCGCCGCCAGGACGCCCGGGGTAAAGTGCAGCGACGCCGTCGGTGCCGCCACGCTACCCGGAACGCGCGCGAAGACCGTTTGATAGCGGGCGGCTCGGCCGCCGTCGCCCGGCCCGACGTAGGGCGGCAAGGGAATCTCGCCGGCCCGGGCGAGCAGGGCCGCGATGTCGACGCCCTCGTCGAAGCGCACGACCCGGCGACCGTCGTCGAGCACGGCCTCGACCTGCGCGGCCGCTCCGTCGAACCCGATGCGCGTGCCCGGCGGAAGCCGGCGCGCCGGTCGCACCAGCGCGTACCAAGCCCGCGCCGCATAGCTGAAATCGTCGCGGTCGGCCGGGCGCAACAGGAGGACTTCGCCGTTGCCGCCGCGCGGTCGCACGAACCGCAGGCGTGCGGGAATGACCTGCGTTTCGTTGAGCACCAGCACGTCGCCGGCCCGCAGCAAGGTTGGAAATTCCGCAAAGGTGAGGTCGCGCGTTGCGCCGCCGGGATCGACGACGAGCAGCTTGGCAGCGTCGCGACGCTCGGCCGGCGTGCGCGCGATGCGCTCCTCCGGCAGCGCGTAGTCGTACGCGGCGGCGTCGGTTAGATCAACTCGGATCGTTGCTTCTCGAACTCCAGGTAGGTCGACAGGCGCTTCGTTTCGTCCGCGGTCATATCGAGAAACTGCATCCCGACCTGAAATTGCGGATTGGCCCCGGGCCGCGGGTTCTGGTCCATCTTCACCCAGCGGACCTCGGCCTTGACCGTCAGATGCGGCGTGTCTTTCATCGTGATCACCCAGCGCGTACCCTTCGAAATGTACTCGCTGGTGATGAGCCGGGCTCCGGTGGCCGAGATGTCGGCGACCGAGGCCCGGAACAGCGTGAACGTGAGTTTTTCCTCGACGCTCACCGGAATGTACTTCTTTAAGCGCAGCGCCCCGGCGGGCTTGCGCTTGTTTTGTTCAGGCACCGGTCACCGTCGTGCCCGGAAAGTACTGAGCGAGGATGTCCCTGGCTGCGCCTCCCGCAAGCGCCATTCCCCGCGCGCCCCACTGACAAAGCCCGACACCATGCCCACGGCCTGAGCCTTCGATGACGACAAGCGATACGGCCTGCGTCCGCGAGATCACGATATCGCGCAACCACAGGCTGCGGACCGTGTCGGCGCCGAGCCGCGCCCGCAGATCGCTCACGCTGAGCACCGCTTCGGCCCCCGTATCGTCACGGATTGCGACGGTGCGCGGACGGCCCGAATCGTCGGGATCGTCGAGCTCGGCGGTCACCGGGGTCCCGGCGACGCGATCGGCGAGGACGGCGCGGGCCCGATCGAGCGGGACGCTGCGCTGCCAGCGGTAGTCCGGGGAGGCGGTGCAATACGGATCGGGGACGCCGCGCAGGTAGGGCAAAGCGTTGCGACCCCACAGTTCGGCCACGTCGGCGCTGTGGCCGCCGCAACACGAACTGTAAAACACACTCGCAGAGCCGCCGAGATAGCTCAGCGTCTGCCCGCGCGTTGCATCGACGGCCGCCGTGCTCGCCGGTCGCGCGGCTCCGGGACCGCCGTAGCGCTGGTCGGCGTCGGTCGAGACCAGATCGTAGGGGCGCGAGAGCGTCCGCTTCTGCAGAGCATACGTGCGCGCGATGATCGCTTGCGCCTGGAGCGCAGCGGGCGGCCACGATGCCGGCGTCTCGGTCGGCACGACCCCGTACAGATAGGTCTCGAGGTCGAGCGTCACGATCGAGCCGTCGGGCAGCAGCACGCGCACCGCGGTACCGGGCGGTGGGGAACTCGCCGGGTCGGGCGGGTCCCAGATATCGAGCCCACCCGTCGCCACCAGCAGCGCCTTCACAAACGCGGCGCGCAACATTTACGGAAAGAGCCCCGGCTGGTTAGCCCCGCGCGGCGCCGTCACGCCGAGATGCGCGAGCGCCGCGGCGGTCGTCTTGCGGCCGTTCGCCGTCCGTTGCACGAACCCGATCTTGAGCAGATAGGGCTCGACGACGTCTTCGAGCGTCTCAAGATCTTCGGTCAGCGTGGCCGCGATCGCGTTGATCCCGACCGGACCGCCGCCGTAGCCCTCGGCGATCGTGCGCAAGTAGGCGCGGTCGAGCCGGTCGAGCCCGCGTTCGTCGACGCCCTCGCGTCGTAACGCTTCGTCGGCCACGGCGCCCGTGACGATGCCGTCGGCGCGCACCTCGGCGAAGTCGCGCACGCGCCGCAGCAACCGGTTGGCGATGCGCGGCGTGCCGCGGCTGCGCTGGGCGATCGTCGCCGCGCCGGCGTCGTCGATCCGGACGTCGAGCACGCGCGCGCTGCGCTCGACGATCTGCTGCAGATCGTCCGGCTCGTAGTAATCGAGGTGATACATCAAGCCGAAGCGATCGCGCAGCGGCGCCGAGAGCATCCCGGCGCGCGTCGTCGCGCCGACCAGCGTGAAGCGCTTGAGCGGCAATTTCAGCGTCTTGGCGTACGCGCCGCGATCGACGACGAAGTCGATCTGAAAATCTTCCATCGCCGGATAGAGGTACTCTTCGACGACCGTGCCGAGGCGGTGGATCTCATCGATGAACAGCACGTCGCCCGCATCGAGCGCGGTCAGGATGCCGACCAGGTCTTTCGGTTTTTCCAGCGTCGGCCCGGACGATGCGTGCAAGGTGCCGCCGAGTTCCTTTGCGATCAGGTTCGCCAAGGTCGTCTTGCCCAAACCCGGCGGACCCGAGAACAGCACGTGCTCGAGCGGCTCGGCGCGCCGCTTCGCCGCATCGATCGCGATCCGCAAATTCTCGACGATCTGGCGTTGGCCGACGTAATCCTCGAACGTCCGCGGCCGTAAGGTCGCGCCGTAGACCGCGTCCTCGAGCGATGCGTCGGCGTCGACGGCCCGCGGGGCGGCGTCCGGCTGCGCGTCGTCCGGCCCGATCAGCTTTTTGCGAACGTCGCTCATGGCGCCGGCTCGCGATTGCGCTGCCGGTAGATCTCGGCCAGCAGTGCCTCGGCATCGCGCAGCGCCGGCGCGCTCGCGAGCGTTTCGGCGATCATCGCCTCGGCTTCCGGCCGCCGGTAGGCGAGTTGCAGCAGCACCGCGAGCGCTTCGGCGGCGAAGTCGGGCATCGCGGCGGGTTCGGGGCGCGCCGGGGCATCTTGAATCAGCAAGAAGCGTCCCACCTTGCCTTGCAATTTCGCCACGATGTCGCGCGCCTTCTGCTGTCCGATGCCGGGCAGGGTCTTGAGAAAGACGTGGTCGCCGGCGTCGATCGCGCGGGCGATCCGTGCCATCGGCGCGGAGAAGGCGCGCGCGGCCGATTTCGGCCCGATGCTGGCGACCGAGATCAGCGCTTCGAAAAACTCGCGCTCGACGGCGTTGGTGAAGCCGAAGAACACGTACCGTCCCGAATTCCCGTCGATCTGCAGTTGGGCGTAGATCTCCAGCGCCAGCGGACCGCCGGGCGCGGCCTCGATCTTCGCCGCGACGCTGGGCGGCAACACGATATCGTAGGTGAGCCCCCCGGCGTCGATGCGCACGATCTCACCGTCGCGTTCGAGCAGCGATCCCGCGATGCGCGAAAACACGTTAGCGCCCCGCCGCCGGCAGCGCGGCGGCCGGACCGCGCATCGCGAAGACGAGTGCGAGCGCGAGCGCGTCGCTGACGTCGTCGGGCTCGGGCGGCGTTGCGAGCCCGAGCTGCAAACAAACCATCGCCTTCACCTGCGCTTTGCGCGCGCCGCCGTTCCCGGTGAGCGCGCGCTTGACCGTCACATGCGAGAGTTCTTCGAAGCCCACCGCGCACTGCCCGGCGGCGAGCACGATCACGCCGCGCGCGTGACCCATCAGCACCGCCGTCGGCGGATGCTTGGGCGCCGACCAGAGCTCTTCGACGACCATCCAATCCGGGCGCATTGCCTGCACGACCTCGAGCACCGCGGCGTGCAGCTGCGTCAGCCGGCCCTCGAGCGAGAGCGCGGTTTTCGGGCGCAACACGCCGCCCTCGACCAAGCGAAACGTTCCGGCGCCGGCATCGATCACGCCGTAGCCCGTCGTGCGCAGCCCCGGATCGATGCCGAGCACGCGCACTATTGTCCCGCCGGACCGTGATAGTAGATCGTTACCGTTTCACCCGGGCGCACGCTCGCGTTCGCTTCGGGAGCGGTGCGCGCGACGCGGCCCGGCAAACCGTCTTGCGCCGCGGCAACCGTGCCGACCGCATAACCGCTTGAGGTCAGAGCCGCCTTCGCATCGTCCAGCGTCATGTTCGTGACGTCGGGAATCGTACCGGGCACGGCGACCGTCAGCGTCACCGTCGAATGTTGCGGCTCCGTCGTCCCGCCGGCCGGATCTTGCGCGGAAACGTTCCCGCCCGCGGCGTTGGCATCGATCACGTACCGCAGCGCGATGATGAAGCCCGCGCCCTGCAGCGTGGTACCGGCGACGGCCAACGGTTTTCCGGTGACGTCGGGCACGGCCGCCGGCGCGCCGCCGCTGCTCACGGTCACGCCGACGGTCGAGCCCGGGTCGATCGTCGAGCCGCTGTTTTGCGCTTGCGCGACGATCGTGCCGGCCGGGACCGTATCGCTCGGCGTCTGCTGATCGATATTGAGCGTGAGCCCGGCCTTATCGAGCAACGCGCGCGCCGCATCGACGGTCAATCCCGCGAGTTGCGGCACGCGCACCGGCTGCCGGCCCTGCGAGACCGTGAGGGTCACGGTCGTGCCTTCCGTCACCTGCGCGCCGACCGGCGGACTCACGCTCAGCACCGTATCTTTGGGCGCCGTTGCGTCGAAGCGCCCGACCGCCTTGATGCGGAATTTCGCATTCTCTAACGTGTGCTCGGCGTCGGCGCTCGTGAAGCCCGTGACGTCGGGAATCGCCGCCTGCGGCGGGCCGCTCGAGACGAACAGGGTCACCGTCGCGCCGTGCGAGGTCATCGCGCCCGCCACCGGGTCCTGATGGATCACGCGATCGGTCGGCACCGTTTCGCTCGCTTCGAGTTGCACTTGCGGGCGCAAGCCGGCCGCGACCAGCGACTGTTGGGCTTGCATCGAACTCGTGCCGGAGAAATCCGTCACCGGAATGTCGCGCGGCGGGCCGAGCGCGCGCACGCCCAAATACCCGACGAGCAGCGCCGCGACGAACAGCAGCGCGGTGAACGGAATCCAGCGCCGGTCGAAGACCGGCGGCGCGGCGTCGTCGCGAACGGCGGCGGCCGGCGTGGGCGGCCGATCGGGCGCGGCGGAGGCGCGCGGCGGCGGCGGTGGCGGCGCGGGCCGTCCGCCGCCCGCGGCTCCGACCCGGATGGCGGGCTGTTCGCGCGCTTCGCGGAGCGCGCGCCCCAGTTCGGTCGCCGACGCGAAGCGGGCGGCCGGATCTTTCTGCAGCAAGGTTGCGACGATCGACGCGAGCGCCGGGCTCACGCCGCTCGCCGCGTCGAGCGCCGGCGCGGGTTCGCCGACGTGTTTGAGTGCGACCGCGACCGGCGTCTCGCCGTTGAACGGGATGCGGCCGGTGACCATCTGATAGAGCACGACGCCCAGCGAATACAGATCCGAGCGGGCATCGAGTTCGCGCCCCTGCGCCTGTTCGGGCGAAACGTAGGCGACGCTGCCCATGACCATGCCGGGTTGGGTCACACCGATCGCGTTTTCCGCGACCACGCGCGCGATGCCGAAATCGCCCAGCTTCACGACGTCGTCGCGAGTGACGAGTATGTTGGCGGGTTTGACGTCGCGGTGCAGCAGGCCCTGACGGTGTGCGAACGCGAGGCCCGCCGCGATCTGCGTCGCGTAATCGATGGCGACCGACTCCGGAATGCGCTGCTCGTCGCGCAGCATCGCGGCGAGCGTCTCGCCTTCGACCAGCTCCATCACGATGAAATAGGCATCGCCCTCGCGGCCGAAATCGTACACGTTGACGATGTTGGGGTGCGAGAGGCGCGCGACGGCCTGCGCTTCGTACGAAAACCGTTTGATGAAGTCGTCGTCGGAGGAGAATTGCTCGCGCAGCACCTTGATCGCAACGCGGCGGCGCAAGAGCAGATCGGTCCCGCAGTAGACGATCGCCATCCCGCCGGTGCCCAAGCGGGTGTCGACGCGATAACGGCCGTTGAAGACGTGTTCGGCTTCCAACGGAGGTTACGTTCGCGTTCGAGCAAGCGCGACCCGTAGGACCGCGCGCGCGATCGGGGCGGCGACGGCCGCGCCGTAGCCGGCATTTTCAACGACGATCGCGACCACGACGCGCGGCGCCTCGGCCGGCGCGAACGCGACGAACCAGGAATGCGCCGGGCCGTGCGGGTTGGTCGCCGTTCCGGTCTTGCCCGCGACCGTGACGCCGGGCAGTGCGGCCGCGGAGCCGGTACCGCGCCGGACGACCGCGACCATCATATCACGCACTTCCCGCGCGGTGTCGGCGCCGATCGGAGCGGCCAATTGCTCGGGCTGCGTAGCCAGCTGCGTCGCGGCGCCGGCGATGCTGCGCACGACGTATGGACGGGGCGTGCGGCCGCCGTCGGCGATGGTTGCGGCGACCACGGCCATGCGCATCGGCGTGACGAGGAGTGACGCCTGACCGAAGCCGAGTTGCGCGAGCACGGACGGGCTGACCTCATCGACGGCGGGCAGCCGATCGCGCGCGACCGGAAGATCGAAGTTCATCGGCCCGCCGAACCCCCAGCGAGCGGCATCGGCGAACCATCGGTCGACGCCGATCTGCAGCGCGATCGCGGCGAAATCGACGTTGCTCGAGAGCGCGAACGCCCCGGTCAGATCTTGGTGCCCGGTTTTCTCGCCCTGGTCGTTGCGGACGGTGAACTTTCCGACGACGAGTCCGCCGGTATCGTCGAACGTCGTCGCCGGCGTGACGAGGCCGTCTTCGAGCGCGTCGGCCGCGGTGACGATCTTGAACGTCGATCCGGGCGGATACAAACCCGAGGTGCTGCGATCGAGCAACGGCGATCCCGGATCGGCGATCAATTGGGCCCAGTTTTTCTCGAGCGCGTTGGGGTCGAAGGACGGCGTCGCCGCCAGCGCGAGGACTGCGCCCGAGCGGGGATCCATCACGATCCCGGCCGCGCGGGGCCGCCCGTCCAACGCCGTGGCGAGCGTGCGCTGCACCGCGACATCGATCGTCGTGACGATCTCCGCCCCGTGCGGCGCGCTGCCGCCGGGCAGCAACGTGAGGATCTCATCGAGCGGACCGGACTGCGGCCGCGGCGCGGTCAGCACGCGGTCGAAGGCGTCTTCGAGTCCGGCCGTGCCGTAGCGGGGCGATGCGTAGCCGACGACGTGCGCGGCGATCGCTCCGAGCGGATAGATGCGGCGACCGTTGCGGGTGAGCGCGAGCGGCGTGCCGTCGGACGCGACGATATCGCCGCGACCGCTCGCGATGTCGGTCCGGCGCGGATTGCGCGCGTCCGCATCGAGCCGCGGCGCGTCGACGACGGCGATCTGGAGCTGGCGCAGCGCCAAGAGCGCGAAGAGGACGAGGAAGAGCGAACGCAGGCGAGCGATCGCGCGATCCGTCAGGGCTCGACCCCCGTCGTATTCCGCTCGCGCAGCACCGTGAAACCGCCGGCCGTGCGGACCGCGAGGTGCGCGCGGGTCGGATCGGCGGCGATCACCTCGTTGATGATCCGGCGCGCGAGCGTCTCGTCGATGCCGTCGAGCGCGAGGATCGCATCGACGCCGATGTCTTCGAGCAGCGGATGCGCCACGTACTTGCACGTCGGGAGCGTCTCGAAGTGCCGCTCCTCGTAGGGCTCGGCATGCCAGGGTCCGCGCTTCCCGAACACGGTCGCGTGGTAATCCCAGGCGCACAGGCGGCGTTCGTTCCAAACGTAGTCGTCGCGCACGCACGAACGGCGGCAAATAGAACACTGAACCAGCGCTTCGGCCGGATGCGCGAACGCGTCGAGCACGTCGTCGGGCAGGTCGTCCGGATTGACCAGCGCGCCTTCGTTGAGTTCCGCCGGCACCACCGCGCTCCAGCCGATGCGCGCGAGCATCTCCAAATCGCGCACCGAGGACACGAACGCGCGCTCGTCCTCGGCCGCAAACGTCGAATCGCCCCACGCCGCGAGGTTGTCGGCGGCGATGTTCACGCGCTGCCAGTTCTCGCCCAGCACGACGCCGATCGGCGTCCACGCCAGCGGCACGAGCCAGGCCGTGATCTGGCGGTTTTCGGCAACCATGCTCGAGGTGAAAGCGAGCGTGTTCGCGTTGCCGCCGAGGACGAACGCCTGCGCTTCGGCGGGCTCGTCGGGTCGTTCCACGGGCGGCTCTTTTCCGTTCACGGTGCGGCGATCGTCTCGCGGTGCAGGGCCTGATACTCTTGCAGCGAGCGCGGCGGACCGGGCTCCGATGCGAGCGCCGTCACGAGCGCCGCCGCGGTATCGAGGCTGGTCAGGCACGCGATCGACGCCTCGACCGCCGTGCGCCGGATGCGGAAGTTGTCGGTCGAACCGCGCCGCCGCGCCCCGGCGTTGTTGATCACGAGATCGACGCTGCGCGCCGCGATCGCGTCGAGCACGTGCGGCGAACCGTCGGCGATCGCGTTGATCGGTTCGGCCGCAATGCCGTGACGCTGCAGCATGTCGTACGTGCCGCGCGTCGCGACGAGCGTATGCCCGAGCGCGACGAAACGCCGCAGCACGTCGACCGACTCCGGCTTCTCCTCGTCGGAAATCGACACGAGAATGCGCCCGCCTTCGTGCGGCAACCGGATGCCGGCGCCGAGAAAACCCTTGAGCAGCGCGCCGGCGTAGGTCTCGTCGATCCCGAGTACCTCGCCCGTCGACTTCATTTCCGGCCCGAGGACCGTTTCGACGCCGCGCATCTTCGCAAACGAGAACACCGGGACTTTCACGACGGTGTAGGCCGGCCGCGGACGCAAGCCGGTGCCCCAGGGCATGTCGCGCAGCCGTTCGCCGAGCGCGATGCGCGTCGCCGCCGCGACCAAGTTGATCCCGGTCGCCTTCGAGATGATCGGTACCGTGCGGCTGGCACGCGGATTGGCCTCGAGAATGTAGAGCGCGTCGTCGTGGATGACGAACTGGATGTTGATCAGACCGCGAATGCGCAGCTCGCGGGCGATCGCGTGGGTCACCTCGACGATCCGCGCTTCCATCGCGGGGCTGACCGTCTGGGTCGGAAAGACCGAGATCGAATCGCCCGAGTGGACGCCCGCGCGCTCGACGTGCTCGAAGATACCGGGCACGAGGATGTCCTCGCCGTCGTAGGCCGCATCGACCTCGACCTCGAGACCGCGCAAATATTTATCGACCAACAGCGGGGCGCCGGGGGTAATCGGCGGCGCGCTCTCGACGTACGACGCCAGTTGCGCTTCGTTGTGCACGATCTCCATGCCGCGCCCGCCCAACACGTACGACGGCCGCACGATCACCGGGAAACCGAGTTCGCGCGCGATCACGCGTGCTTCGCGGAAGGTCTTGGCGGCCCGGCCCTGCGGACGCGCGACGCCCAGCCGCTCGAGCGCGGCATCGAACTTCTCACGGTCCTCGGCGAGGTCGAGCGAACGCTGATCGCTGCCGATGATCGTCACGCCGCGGCGCGCGAGTTCGTCGGCGAGATTGATCGCGGTTTGGCCGCCGAACGCGAGCATCACGCCCTCGGCACCCGTGCTGCGATACGCCGACTCGACCTCGTCCGGGCCGGGCGGCTCGAACACCAGCACGTCGGAGACGTCGAAGTCGGTCGACACGGTCTCGGGATTGTTGTTCACGACCACGGCGGAGCGCCCCGCTTCGCGCAGCGCCCAGGCCGCGTGGACGCACGAGTAATCGAACTCGATACCTTGACCGATGCGGATCGGGCCGCTGCCGACGACGACGACGGCCGAGTTCGGCGGCTTGCGCATCTCGTCGGTCTCGCCGCGCGAGAGATAGTAGTAGGGCGAGCGGGCCGGAAACTCGGCCGCGGCCGTATCGACCATGCGGAACTGCCCGCGGTCGTTGACGCTCTTGAATTCGCCGCCGAAGAGCGAGTTGATCCCGCGCGTCGAGTAGCCGGCGACGATCGCGAGCTTGATCAGGGCCGGCGGTGGGTACATCATCGGTTGGCCGGGCTTGCTCTTGTATTTGCGCAGCTCGTTCTCGAGCTCGACCAGCTCCTCGAGCTCCCACAGCCAGAAGCGGTCGATCTGCGAGCGCGCGTGGATATCGTCGATGCTGCGCTCGCGCCGCAGCAACTCGCAGATCGCGAACAGCCGGTCGTGGGTCGGCTCGTCGACGGCCCGCCACAGCTCCTCGTCGCTCCACTCGCCGAACGCCCCGCCGGTGAGCGTTTCGAACTTGAGGTCGAGTCCGCGAATCGCTTTCATGAGGGCGGCGGCGAACGTGCGGCCGATCCCCATCGCCTCACCGGTCGACTTCATCTGCGTGCCCAGACGGAAATCGGCCAGCGGGAACTTATCGAACGGCCAGCGCGGAAACTTCACGACGCAGTAGTCGAGCGTCGGTTCGTAGGCGGCCTTCGTGACGCCGGTGACGGGATTGGGAATCTCATCGAGCGTGTGGCCGAGCGCGATCTTGGTCGAGATCTTGGCGATCGGGTAGCCGGTGGCTTTTGACGCCAACGCCGACGAGCGCGAAACGCGCGGGTTGACCTCGATGATCTGATATTCGCGGCGGTCCGGATGGAGCGCGAACTGAATGTTACAGCCGCCCTGCACGTTTAGCGCGCGGATCACGTTGATGCTGGCGGTACGCAGCATCTGGTAGTCGAGATCGCTCAGCGTTTGCGAGGGCGCGACGACGATCGAATCGCCGGTGTGCACGCCGACCGGATCGATGTTCTCCATGTTGCAGACGACGATGCAGTTGTTCGCCCGGTCGCGCAGGACTTCGTACTCGATCTCTTTCCAGCCCAGCAGCGAAGTTTCGAGCAAGGCCTGGTTGATGATCGATGCGGCGAGGCCGGTCGCGAGGGTCGCGCGCAATTCGGCTTCGTTGTAGACCAAACCGCCGCCGGTACCACCCAGCGTGTACGCGGGGCGCACGATCAGCGGGTAGTCGTGCTCGGCGGCGAACGCGACGCCGTCTTCGACGTTGGTGACGACCAGGCTGGGCGGTACCGGCTCGCCGATCTCGATCATCTTGCTCTTGAAGCGCTGGCGATCTTCGGCCAGTTGGATCGTGTCGAGCGGCGTGCCCAGCAGTTCGACGGCGTAGCGTTCCAGGACGCCGGCGGCCGCGAGTTCGACCGCCATGTTGAGGCCGGTCTGTCCGCCGAGCGTCGGCAAGAGCGCGTCGGGCCGCTCGCGCGCGATGATCGCTTCGATCGATTTGACGGTGAGCGGCTCGAGGTAGACGGCATCGGCCACCTCGGGATCGGTCATGATCGTCGCGGGATTGGAGTTGACGAGGATGACCCGGTGGCCTTCCTCGCGGAGCGCGCGACACGCCTGAACCCCGGCGTAGTCGAATTCGGCGGCTTGACCGATAACGATCGGACCAGAGCCGATGACCATAATTGAACGCCGGGACATTCCGGTGTAGATTGGGCGACCGGATGACGGTTCCTCGCCACGACGCCTGCCTTGCCCCTATGGGAACAGGGCCGCGACGCACCGAACGGCGCGCCGACATGCTACGTGCGGTGGTCACGGCCGGCGGCCGCATCGAGGGGACCTTCGCGGCCGCGGCCGGGACCACGGTCAAAGCCCTCGCGCCGTTCGGCCGCGGCGTCCTGCTCGACGTCATCCTCGACGCCCTCGCTGCGGCGGGCGTCGGCGAGGTGGCCGTCGTCGGCGATCCGGCCGTGGCGCGGCGCTTGCCCGAGGGCGTGCGCTTGATCCCCGCCGCGCCCGACGGCACCGTCAACGTCGCGCGCGCCCTCGACGCCTGGCCGGACGGCGACCTGCTCTACGCCACAAGCGATCTGCCGTTCGTGACGGGCGACGATCTACGAAACTTTCTTGCAGCCGGGACCGGCTACGACCTGACCATGCCGTTGGCCGAAGCCGCCGATTACGCAGCGACGTATCCCGGCGCGCCCGATCACATCACGTCGTTGGGCGATGCCCGCGTCGCGAACGGCAGCGTCTTCTTCATCGGCCGCAACGCGCGCGTGCCGGTGCGCGCGATCGCGGGCGAATTCTTCGCGGCGCGCAAGAGCGCCCTGAGAATGGCGCGGCTGCTGGGTGCCCCGCTGCTCGTGCGCTTCCTCCTGCGCCGGCTGCGTATCGCCGATGTCGAACGGCGCGCGGCGGCGGTGTTGCACGTGCGCGCCGCGGCGCTCCGCAACGGCGCACCGGGGCTGTGCTTCGACATCGACACGCTCGACGATTACCGGTACGCGTGCGCGCGGTAACCGCGTCGCCGGCCCGGATCAGCGCGCTGTGGTTCGGGATCAACGCCGTCTGGGGCGCGATCCTGGGCGTGTTCTTGCAGAGCCGCGTCGAGCAACTCGCACCCGGCGACGACCTGCGCGCCTACGCGAGCATCGCGGCGGGCGGGGCGCTCGTCGCGGCACTGGTGCAGGTCGGGGCGGGTTTCTGGTCCGACCGGCACGTCGTCGCGCACGGCAGCCGGCTCGCGTTCTATGCAGTCGGAATCGCGCTCGCCGCCTGCGCGCTCGCCGGTTTCTTCGCCGCACCGTCGTTCGTGTGGCTCGTCGCGGCATTCGCCGGCCTGCAGATCGGGATGAACGTCGCGGGCGGTCCCTACCAGGCGGCGATTCCCGATGCCCTCGGGGCCGAACGCAGCGGCCGCGCTTCGGGCTGGATGAGCGCGTCGTCGTCGGCGGGCAGCGTCGCGGGCTTGCTCGTCGCCGCCACTTTGCATGGCTTGCCGGCCGCGCTCGCGCTGTTGGCGGCACTACTGATCCCGGCGGCGCTCTCGCTCGCGCACGTGCGCAAGCTACCGCCGGCACTACCGCGCGCAGCCGCTCTGCGCGTCACCCCGGCGATGCTCACGATCCTGTTGTCACGCGGCGCGATCAACGTCGGTTTCTACACCCTGCTCGGCTTCTTGTTCTTCTTCGTGCGCGAAGCACTGCGCGTCGCGGACGCGCGCACGACGACCGGGATCTTGTTCCTCGCCTTCACGCTGGCCGGCGTCGGCGGCGCGGCGCTTGCCGGCCGAGCCGCCGACCGCTACGACAAGCGCGTCGTGATCAGCTGGGCGGCGGCTGCGATCGCTATTGCCGTCGGGGCATTCGCGGCGGCGCCGAACCTGCCCGTCGCGCTCGCGGCGGCGATTGCGTCGGGCTGCGCGTGGGGCGCGTTCTTCACCGCCGACTGGGCGATCGCGTACGCGGTGTTGCCGCGCGGCGCGATGGCCGCCGCGATGGGCGTCTGGAATCTCGCCGCGGCCGTGCCGCAGATCGTCGCACCGGCGATCACCGCGCCGCTCGTCGCGGCGCTCGACACCCGCTCGGCCGGCCTCGGTCCGCGCGCCGCGCTCGTGCTGGTCGCATTCGAATTCGTCCTCGGCACGCTGATCTTGTGGCGCCTGCCGCGAACGGCCCTGCAACCCGTTCACCGAGAGGATAACCCGTGAAGATCGTTCGCATGGACGTGCTGCCCGTTTCGATTCCGCATAAAACGAAGTATCAGCTCTCGCTTGGGAGCACCGAGATCAGCCGCAACGTCATCATCAAGCTCTACACCGACGCCGGCATCATCGGCCTTGGGGAAGCAAGCACGGGCACGCTGCCCGATCGCACGGGCGAGACCCAAGAAGGCATCGTCCACCTGCTCACGAGCTACTTTGGGCCGCGTCTCATGGGCAAGGACCCGTTCGCGATCGAAGCGATCTTGCACGACCTCGACCGCGTTTCGTTCGGCAAGCACGCCGGCTTGTATTCGAAGTGCGCGGTCGACTTCGCATGTCACGACATCATGGGCAAAGCGTGCGGCGTTCCGGTCTACCAGCTCCTCGGCGGGATGGTCCGCAGCGAAATCGGCGTGAGCCGCAGCTTGCCCGTCGGCAAGCCGCCGAACGAATTCGCAAAGGACGTCGTCTCGCGGCGCGACGAGGGGTACAAAATGCTCACCGTCAAGGGAACCGCCGACGTCGCCTACGACATCGCATGCTTTAAAGCCGCACGCGAGGCCCTCGGGCCGGGCTTTCCGCTCGAGATCGACCCCAACCAAGCCTGGACGTCGGCGAACGCGATTCGCACCGTTCGCCGGCTCGAGGCATACGATCTCGCCGGAGCCGAGCAGCCGCTGCCGTGGTGGGATTACGATGGGATGATCGCGCTAACGGCGGCCGTCGACACCCCGATCATGGCCGACGAGACGGTGCTGAGCACGTCGGAGGCCTACCAAGTCGCGCACCGCAGCATGGCCAACCTCATCACGCTCAAGCTACCGAAAAACGGCGGCCTCTTTCTGGCCAAACAAATCGCAGCGATCGCAGAAGCGGCCGGGCTCGAATGCAACATGGGCTCGCGTCATCCGCTCGGCGTCGGGACGGCGGCGCTCCATCATTTCGCTTGCAGCACGACCGCCGTCACCGATACGATCGGCTACGGCTCGCCGCTCGAGCGCCTCGTCGACGACGTGATCACGGAAGCGATCCCGTTCGAACGCGGCGTCGCGCGCCCGCCCTCGGGTCCGGGACTCGGCGTCGAGCTCGACGAGAAGAAAATGCAGAAGTACGCGGTAAAGATCACCGTCGATGCGTAGCCGGAAAGAAGGTCGTATGTTCAAAGCGCTCGCCGCCCTCACGTTCGCGGGACTGCTGCTCGGCGCGCCCTGCGCGGGACGTGCCGCCGGGACGGATTTCCCCACGCGTGCGATCACGATCCTCGCGCCGTTCGGCGCCGGCTCGACCGTCGACGTGGAAGCCCGCTTTCTCGCCGAACAATTGCGCGCGCGGCTGCATCAGCCGGTGGTCGTCGTCGACGTCCCCGGCGGCAGCGGCGGCGTCGCGCTCGATCAACTCGAAGCCCAGCCGGCCGACGGCTACACGCTGATGCTGTGCACGCGTACGATCTCGTTTCTGCTCGCCAGCGGCGAAGTCAAATGGACGCCGGCCGATCTCGTCGGCGTCATGCGCCTCAACGGCGAGGCCGCCGGATTCTACGTGCCGACCGCCGGTCCGTACCATACGCTCGCCGATTTCGTGAAAGCGGCCAAAGCCAATCCCGGCAAACTCGCAATCGGCGGCCCGGAAGCGGTATCGATCAACCATCAAGTCGAGATCGAATTCGCCGACGCGGCGGGCATCAACGTCCACTGGGTTCCGTTCGCCAGCGGCACGGAAGTCACGGCCGCCGCCCTGGGCGGTCACATCGACGGCGGCATCGCGGCGGCGAGCAACGCGCTCGCCCAAGTGCAAGCCGGTACGATGCGCTTTCTCGCTGTCGCGGCCAAACCGCCGTATCAGCCGTATCCGGCCGCCCCGACCTTCGCGCAAGGGAAATACCCCGTGGTCGAATACGTTTGGCGTGGTATTCTCGCCAAGGCCGGGACGCCGCCCGATACCGTCGCCGCGATCGTGGCAGCAGTGAATGCGGTGCGGGCGTCACCGGAGTGGGCCGATTTCCGCACGCACGAAGCGCAGGTCGATCTCTACATGAATACGCGCGACTTCCAAGCGTACCTGACGAAGGAAGTCGCTTCGACGGCGCAACTCGCGAAGCGGATGGCCGAGGAATCCAAATAGGGGCGCTGCGGCTGGACCCGCGGCGCGCCGCTTTTGCCGTCGTCGCCCTCGTGGCGGCAGCGGCGTGGTGGCAAGCACAGAGCTTCGGACCCGGCTCGGGATTGCTACCGCGGTTGGCGAGTGGAACGGCCGGCGCGCTGGCTCTCGCCGGACTGCTGCAACGCTCGCCCGGCAGCATCGAACCAATCCCGCTCGCGCGGCCCGGCGCGGTACTGCTCGCGTTCGTGCTCTACGGGCTCGCGATGCCGCGCCTCGGCTTCCTGTTCAGCACCACGCTACTCGCGCTCGGCTTCACGCTCGGCTTCGGCGGTCGCAAAGCGTGGCGCTGGGCGCTGGCCGGCGTCGCCTTCGTCGTGCTGGTCTACATCGCGTTCGGCACGATCTTCTACGTGAATTTTCCGGCCGGGATCGCGCGCTGATGTTCTCCGATGTTGTGCACGCGCTGTTCACCGTCCCGGCGATGCTGTCGCTGCTCGCGGGCACGGTCGTCGGGATGTTCATCGGGGCCTTGCCGGGTATCGGTCCCGCCGTCGGCATCGGACTGTTACTGCCCCTCACCTATTTCTTACCGCCGGCCGACGCGCTGCTCTTTTACGTGAGTCTCTATCAAGCGGCGGAGTACGGCGGCTCGATCACGGCGATCGCCGTGAGTACGCCCGGCGCGCCCAACTCCGCCGCCATGATTCTCGACGGCTACGCGATGAACCGGGCCGGGAAACCCGGGAAAGCGTTCGCGTACTCGTTGTGGGCCACGATCTTCGCATCGTACGCGGGAATCTTGGGATTGTTTCTGTTGGCCCAGCCGATCGCCGGCTGGGCGCTCGCGCTCGGTCCGGCGGAGTTCGCGGCGCTGGGCGTCTTTGCGCTGACGACCGTGGGAACCCTGAGCACCGCGGCGCCCGTGCCGGGTTTGCTCTCGGCGGCGCTCGGCGTTCTGCTGAGCACGCTGGGCACCGATCTGATCACGAACACGCACCGCTACACCTTCGGTCAGTCCTCGCTCCTTGACGGCGTGCCGCTGGTCCCGGTGCTCGTCGGCATGTTCGCGCTCCCTGAGGTCGTGCGACTCTTGAGCGACCCCTCGCGCGTTGCTGCACCGAACGCGCCGGGCAGCGGCCGCGTCTGGCTCACACCGCGCGAATTCTTGGCTGTGTGGGTGCCCACCGTGATGGGCACGACGATCGGCTTCTTCCTCGGGCTGCTCCCCGGCATCTCGGGCAGCGTCCCGCCCTGGATCTCGTACAACGTTGCGAAATCCACGTCGCGCCGGCCCGAACGTTTCGGCACGGGGATTCCCGAGGGCATCGTCGCGCCGGAAGCCACCAATGCGGCCGTGATGCACTCCACGCTCATCCCCGCATTCACCCTCGGCATACCCGGCACGCCGACGTCGGCGGTGATCCTCGGGGCGATGTTGATCGCCGGGCTGCAGCCGGGCCCGTTGCTCTTCACCCAGCACGCGCTGATCGTCTACGAACTCTTCGCGGGCTTGGCGATCTCGACGGCCGCGCTGTGGGTGCTCGGTCTTTGCAGCACGAGCCTCTGGGCGCGCGCGTCGGCACTCCCGCGGCCGATGCTCGCCACGTGCATCTTCGTGCTGTGCGTCACCGGCAGCTTCGCATCGCGCTCGAATGTCTTCGACGTTTGGCTCGCGCTGGGCTTCGGAGCGCTCGGCTACGCAATGCACGTCTTGCGCTTCTCCGTGCCCTCGTTCGTGCTCGGGTTGATCCTCGGCAGCATGATCGAAACGCATCTCCGCCAGGCGCTGATCATCTCGTCGGGCAGCTTCGGCGTCTTCGTCACGAGCCCGATCGCCCTAGCCTTTCTCGCAGCGGCCTGCCTGTCGATCGCGTATTCGATTTGGCAAGGTGCGCGGCTGCGCTCCCTCGCACCGGCACCACCGTAATTCGTCCTACGGGGCGAGGCGCTCGCGTACCCATGCGTCGCCGGCGCGCGCATACGCCAGCCGATCGTGCACGCGATCGGGACGGCCTTGCCAAAATTCGATCCGGTCCGGCACGACGCGGTACCCGCCCCATTGCGGCGGGCGCGGCACGTCGCCGCCCGCAAAGCGGCGCTCCGCCGCGCGCATCGCGTCCTCGAGCGTCGCGCGGCTCGCGACGACGCTGCTCTGCTCCGACGCCCACGCGCTGAGTTGATGGCCGCGCGGGCGGCGCGCGAAATAGGCATCGGATTCGGCCGCAGCAATCGGTGCGATCGATCCCTCAACGCGTACCTGACGCTCGAGCGTATCCCAGAAGAACAGCAGCGCGGCGTGCGGACCGGCCGCGATCTCGCGCCCCTTGCGCGACGCGTAGTTGGTAAAGAACGTGAAGCCCCGCTCGTCCCAGCCGCGCAGCAGCACGATCCGCGCGGAAGGCTGCCCACGCTCGTCCGCCGTCGCGAGGGTCATGGCGTACGGCTCGATCGGGCCCGCAGCGCGCGCTTCTTCGAACCAGCGCGCGAACTGCGCGAACGGCTCGAGCGCGGCGCGCGCTTCGTCGAGCGAATCGCGGTCGTAGGTGCGCCGCAGATCGGCCAGATCGCCGGGCGACTCGCCGCTCACGGAAAGCGCCCCAGGGCGAGCGCCCCGAACGCCGCTCCGAACGCGAGCACCGCCGCGGCGGTGCCGGCCGGCAGGGTGAGGTCGAGCCGGGTGCGTTCGCGGATCGTCGTGCTCGCGAGCGCACTCAGCCGGTCACGTAACGCGCCCGCATCGCCGACGCGCGCGTAATCGCCGTTGCCGGATTGGGCGATCGCCCGCAACGCATCCTCGTCGAGTTCCGCCGCTTCGCCGGTGCCGGGGATCAATTCGCCGCTACCGTTGGTGCCGATGCCGACCGTGAAGATCGCTATGCCCTGACCCCCGATTGTTCGCGCGACCTCGAGCGGATCGCTGCCGGAATTGTTCACCCCGTCGGTTACGAGCACGATCGCGCGGCGCCCGCCGGCCGGCAGCAAGTGCGCGGCGGCGGCCAACGCATCGCCGATCGCCGTGCCGCCGTTGGGCCCAGGTAAGCGGCTCAGCGCGTCGCGCGCCGCGTCGCGATCTTCCGTCAGCGGTCCGAGCGGTATCGCCGCCGAGCTGAACGCGACGAGCCCGATTCGCGTCCCCGCCGGAACGCCGGCGATGAACGTCTCGGCCGCGGCGCGCGATGCGTCGGAGCGGGTCGGCGCGACGTCGGTCGAGGCCATCGAGCCCGAAGTGTCGATGCACAGGACGATCGCCGCATCCCGCACCGGAAGGTGCGCGACGACGCTGGGCCGTGCCAACGCCGCGCCGGCCAGCACGATGGCGAGGGCCCACGCCGTCGTGAAGAGCGACGTCCACGGGAAGCCGCGCCCGACGGCGCGCTCCAAGAACGCGAGGTTTGAGTAGTCGAGCGCCGCTGCGCGGGACGCCCGCGTGCCGCGCACCGCAAACACGGCGAAGGCTGCCGCCAGCGCGACGGCGGCTGCCAGCCACACCGGAGATGCGAACGTCATCGCACGCCGAAGGCGCGTTCGAGCGCGGCCGCGCCGTCGGCTTCGTCGAGCGCGCCGAGGCGCCAGCGCGCGCGGCGAAAGCGCTCGCGCAGGGCGGCGTCGCGTTCCACGCTCGCGCGGCGATAGCGCTCGCGGGCACGCGGCCCGACCAAGAGCCGCCGCGTACGGCCGCTCGTCACATCGCGTACGCGCACGAACCCGCGCAGCGGCAAGCCGTCGATCCACGGATCGCTCGCAAGCAAGACGGTGGCATCGAAGCGCCGCCCGAGCGCCGCGAGGAGTTCCGCGCCGCGCTCGTCGTCCGGCAGCGCGAGGCCGTCCGTGAGCAGCAAGAACGAGCTACCCGCCGGCAGGGCGCGCACGGCCAGCTCTAACGATCGGCACAGATCGAAAGGTCCGTGCGCCCGAACTTCGACCGCGGCCCGGCGGCCGCCGACAAGCCGCTCGTCGACGATCCGTTGCGCGCGGTCGGTGCTCTCGGCCGCACCGAACCAGGCGCGCACCGCATCCCCGGCGGCGTCGCGCAACGCGCGCTCGCGGCCCAGGCGCATCGTCGGCGATTCGTCGATCAAGGCGGCCAGGACCAGCACCGTCTCCTCGAGATAGACGCGCGTTTGGAGCGCACCGATCCGGGCCGTCGCCGACCAATCGATGCGGCGCGGATCGTCACCCTCGGCGTATCCACGCAGGCGGTCGAAGACGTAGCCGTCGCCCGGCCGCGCACCGCGCGCGACCGTGCCCCCGCCGTCGGCCCGGCGCGCGCAGCGGACGATCGCGGCGCGGAGACGGTTCACGGCGCGGGAACGCTCGCGATGATTTCCGCCAGCACCGCGTCACCGTCGCCGCCGTCGATCTCGAGGCGGTGATCGAAGGCGACGCGGTGGCGCAGCACGCCCGGCGCGAGCTCGCGCACGTCGTCGGGCACCGCGAACGTGCGATCGTCGAGGTAGGCGCGCGCGCGCGCCAGGATCGCCAGCGCCAGCGCCGCGCGCGGACTCGCGCCCGAGGCGACGTAACGTGCGCCGCGCGTCGCGCGTACGAGATCGACCGCGTAGTCGCGTACGCGATCGCTCAGATGCACGGCGCGCACGTCGCGCTGCCAGCGCTCGACGTCGGCCAAGGTCGCGACGTCCCGCTCCGGCTCCGCCGCTTCGGCCGAGAAGCGCTCCACGATCGCGCGCTCGGCTTCGCGCGAGGGATAGCCCACCCGCACGTTGAGCAAGAAGCGGTCGAGTTGCGCGAGCGGAAGAGCGTAGGTACCGTCGGCGTCGTAGGGGTTCATCGTCGCAAGCACCGCGAACGGGCGCGGAAAATCGAACGTTTCCGGACCGATCGTCGCGCGCCGCTCCTGCATCCCCTCGAGCAGCGCCGATTGCACCTTCGCGGGCGCGCGATTGATCTCGTCGGCCAGCACGATGTTGGCGAAGAGCGGGCCGCGGACGGTGCGGAAATCACCCGAGCGCTGATCGAAGACGCGCGTGCCGACGATATCGCTCGGCAACAGGTCGGGCGTGAACTGGATGCGCTTGAAGGCACCGCCGACGGCGGCCGCCAGCGCGCGGCACGAGAGCGTCTTCGCGACGCCCGGCATCCCTTCGAGCAACACGTGACCGTCGGCGAGCAGCGCCATCACCAGCGCGTCGACGACCTCACGCTGCCCGACGATCGTGCGCTCGAGCGCCGCGCGCACCGCGTGCGGAGCCGTCATAGCGCGCTCACCAGCGCGAGCAGGTCGTCGCGCGCGGCGCTCCGCTCGTCTGCCGGTCCAAACCGCGCGCGCTCCGCCACCGCCATCACCCGTACCAAGTGCGGATCGCGCTGCCCGAGCGCCTGCATCGCGTCGGAAAACGTCGCGCCCGGCTGTGCGCCGGCGCGCTCGAACAAGAGCGCCCGCACGAGATCGAGCGAGGCATCGTCGCCACGCGTCCGGTAAACGGCGACCGCCGACCGCAGCCGCTCGTCCGGCGGCGCCGGGCGCGCGGCGGGCGCCGGTGGCGGAGGCGGAGTGGCCGCGCGGCGCGGCCGCCGGCGCGCCAGTGCCACGATCGCGACGAGCAGCACGATCGCCACGCCGCCCACGACGAGCGCCGCCGTGCGCAACAGCCCGGCGAGCGCGCCCGAGTCGGCATCGGCCAGGCTGCTCCCCGATGCGACGCGCACGGTCAGCGGCTGTGAGGAATAGCGCATACCGTGGCCCGTCTTGGGATCGATCGCGTCGATATACGCGGGCGAAAAGGACGCCGTCCCGACGACCGCGGCTTGGACCGTCAAGGTCTCGTAGAAGTCCGTGCCGTCGGCTGCCGGCGTGCGGCGCCGCTCGTCGCCCAGATCGATCGCGTTGGTCAGCGCCGGCAGCACCAACTCATCGAGCCGCGCGCGCCGCTCGCGCACGTGCACGTGCACGGTCACATGAAACGTCTCGCCCGGCGCCACGACGCTGCGATCGGCCCGCAACCCCAACGCCGTAATATGCAGCACCGGCAACCCCTGCGCCCGCGCGCCGGCAAACGCAAGCACCACCAGTGCCCACACGAAGAGCGCAACGCGCCCCAGCGGATTCACCGCGCGTTCAGCGCAGTGAATCCAACCACGAGCGGAACAGGCCCCGCGCATCGAACGGCCCGGGTGAAGCTTCGGGGTGGAACTGCACCGCGGCGATCGGCAAGGTCCGGTGCCGGAAGCCTTCGTTGGTCCCGTCGTTCAGGTTGATCATCGTCGCTTCGAGGGTATCGGGCAAGGTCGCGCCGTCGACGGCGTAACCGTGATTGTGCGCGGTGATCAAGACCTCGTCGTTGATCACGTCCTTCACCGGCTGATTGCCGCCGCGGTGTCCGTAGGGCAGTTTGAAGGTCTGCGCGCCGCAGGCGAGCGCCAGCAACTGATGCCCTAAGCACACACCGAACAGCGGCAGTTCGCCCACGAAGCCGCGCAGGGTCTCCACCGTCGGGCCGAGTTCGCGCGGATCGCCGGGACCGGGCGAGATCACGATCGCATCGGGGGCGTAGCCGGCGATCTGCGCGCGGCCGGCGTCGAACGGCAGCACCGTTACGCGCGCGTCGAGCGCTTCGAGTTCGCGGATGATCGCGCGTTTCACGCCGCAATCGAGCAGCACGATGTGGCGGCTGCCCGTGCCGATCGTCTCGCCGACTTGGTAGGCGTCCGAGACGCTCGCCACCAAGCCGCTGGTCGTCATCGTGCGCACGTAGGCGGCCAGGCTCGCGTCGACGTTAAAAACCGCGTCGTCGCCGATCGCCAGCGCCGCCGCGATCGTGCCGTGCTCGCGCAGCGCGATCGTCAGCGCGCGGGTATCGACGCCGAGGATCGTCGGGATCGCGTTCTCCTCAAGCCACGTGCCCAGATCGACGACGTTCTCGAAGTGCGAGGGCCGGCGCGAGATGTGCTTCATCACGCAGCCGGCCACGGTCGCGCGCGGGTGCTGCGAGACGGTGCGGGAGACGCCGTAGTTCCCGATCAGCGGATAGGTGAAGGTGAGGATCTGCCCGGCGTACGACGGATCGGTCAGCGCTTCTTCGTAGCCGGTCATGCCGGTGTAGAACACCGCCTCACCGAGCGCCGTGGTCGACGCCCCGAGCCCCTCGCCGTCGAAGCGCGTGCCGTCGGCCAGCAGCAGGACGGCGCGTTTGGTTTGATACTTACGAGCGGGTTTCACGGGTGATGGGATTCCTCGTGCGGCATGACGCGTCCGTGTTCGTAGACGACGGCGCCGCCGACGATCGTTGCGATCGCCCGGCGCGGGAACGTCGCCCCGTCGAACGGCGTGTTCTTGCCTTTGGAATGGAACAGCCGCGCGTCGACCGTCCATGGCCGATCGGCGAACACCGTCACGTCGCCGACGCTGCCGATCGCCAAGCTCCCGCCGGGCACGCCCAGAATGCGTGCCGGGTTGATGCTGTGCAATTCGATCATGCGCGCGAGCGGCACGTCGGGCAGCGCCGCCGCATAGGCGCCCAGGGCGATCTCGAGGCCACTGAAGCCGACCGGTGCCGCGCTCAGCAGTTGCGCCTTTTCGTCGAGCCCGTGCGGCGCGTGATCGGTCGCAAACACGTCGATCGTGCCGTCGCGGACGCCGTCGCGCAGCGCCTGCCGGTCGCGCTCGGCGCGCAGCGGCGGATTGACTTTGGCGTCGGCGCGATAGTTGTCGAAACGATCGTCGAGCAGCAGCAGGTGGTGGGGCGTCACCTCGCAGGTCGCGTGCACGCCGCGGCTGCGCGCCCAGCGCATCAGGTCGAGCGAGACCGCGGTCGAGACGTGCGCGATGTGCCAGGCCTTGCCGGTGTCTTCGGCGATCAGCAGGTCGCGCGCGACGATCACGTCTTCCGCCAGGCCCGGACTTCCCACGAGGCCCAGCCGGGCCGACGGCGCGCCCTCGTTCATCACCGCATCGGCTTTGAGATCGGCATCCTCGCAGTGCGACACGAAGATCGCGCTCAGGTCGCCCGCGTACCGTGCGGCGTTGCGCAAGACGAGGGCGTTCGCGACGGTCGTGCCGTCGTCGCTGAAGGCGACGCAGCCGGCATCGGCGAGCAAGTGATACGGCGCGAGTTCGACGCCGGCCCGCGCCCGCGTGAGTGCGCCAATCGGGTACACGCGCGCGAGCCCCGCCGCTTCGGCCCGGCGCAACACGTCGGCGACGATCGTGGCCGAATCCAGCGCCGGCTCGGTGTTGGGCATGCAGGCCACGGCCGTGAACCCACCCGCGACGGCGGCGGCCACGCCGGTAGCGATCGTTTCCTTGTGCGTCTGTCCCGGCTCGCGCAGGTGGACGTGCATGTCGATGAAGCCGGGCGCGACGTAGGCGCCTTCGGCGTCGACGACGCGCGCGTAGGCCGTATCGACGTGCTCCGCGATCTCGGTGATGAAGCCGTTCTCGATGACGATATCGCGCACGGCGTCGAGGCCCAGCGCCGGATCGATCGCGCGACCGCCGCGAATGACGGTTTTCACGCCGCCACCGCGCTCTTGATCAGAAAATCGAGCACGGCCATGCGCACGTACACCCCGTTGTGCACCTGCGCGACGTAGCGCGAGCGCGGATCGGCCAGCACGTCGTCGGTCAGCTCGACGCCGCGGTTGTACGGGCCGGGATGCAGGATCACGGCGTTGCGCGCAAGCCGCGCCAGCCGCGTCCGGTTGAGCTGGAAGCGCCGGATATAGTCGTCCAGCGAGGGCAAGAGCCCCGAGACGATGCGTTCGCGCTGGATGCGCAGCATCATGATCGCGTCGATGTGGGGTAGCACCTCGTCGAGGTCGCGCTCGATGCGCACGCCCGGCGCGGCGAACGAGTCGGGCAGCAAGGTCCGCGGGCCGACCAACGTGACGTCGACGCCGAGCATCTTCATCCCGACGATGTTCGAGCGCGCCACGCGCGAGTGCAGGATGTCGCCGACGATCGCCACGCGCAGGCCCTCGAGCCGCCCGGCATCGTTGCGCAAGGTCATCAGGTCGAGCAGGGCTTGGGTGGGATGGGCGTGCGTGCCGTCGCCCGCGTTGACGATGTGGCCGTCGAACGCCTCGGCCAGCCGGCGCGGAAAGCCCGATTCCGGATGCCGCACGACGATCACGCGCACGCCGATCGCGCGCAGCGTGATGGCGGTATCGGTGATCGTCTCGCCCTTCCCGAGCGACGACGCGCCGGGGGCAAACGAGATCACGTCGGCGCCCACACGCTGTTCGGCGAGCGTGAACGACGTCGCGGTGCGCGTGCTGGCCTCGAAAAAGAGGTTCAGCACCGGCACGCCGGCGAGTAGCTCGCGCGAGGGTGCGGTTTGGTTGAAAGCGCTCGCGCGATCGAGCAGTTCGATCAATTCGGCGGGCGTGACGTCGTCGACGTCGATCAAGCTACGTGGCGGCACGTTCCTCGTCGACGACCAGCGACACGGAGTCGTCCTCCGAACGCTGCGGCGCGAGCACGACGTCGATGTGCTCGCGGCGGCTCGTCGGGATGAGTTTGCCGACGTAATCGGCCTGGACCGGGAGTTCGCGTAAGCCGCGGTCGATCAGGACCGCCAGGCGAATCGCCTTCGGCCGGCCGAGATCGGTCACCGCGTCGAGCGCGGCGCGAACGGTGCGGCCCGTGAAGAGCACGTCGTCGACGATCACGACGGTCTTGCCGGTGATCTCGCTGCGGATTTCGGATTCGGGCAATTCGCGCGCGACGTCGTCGTCGCGATACAGGTTGATATTCAGGAAGCCCAAGCCCGGCGGCTCGGCGCCGATCGCGGCGATCTCAGCCACCAGCCGGCGCGCCAGCGCTTCGCCGCCGCGACGGATGCCGATCACGACGAGGCCCGTTTGGGCGTCCTCCGGCTCGATGATCTGATGAGCCATGCGCGAGACGGCCCGTTCGATCGAAGCGGACGACATCAATTCGCGGCGGCGGGCGAGCGCGGGCATCGCAGGGCGGTTCGGTCGCGCCCCGGAGCGGCCCTTTGTGCGCGAGCTCATCGGGAGCCGGCGTGCTCCGCGGCGAAGGCACGCGGGATGAGCGTGTCCATCGCCGGGCGGGCGTGTACCCTGCGCCGCTGGTTCGGGAGCGATGCCGAGCCGCTCGTACCGCTAGCCAACGACCCCTATATCGCGCGCTATCTCGGCCGTGCGTTCCCGCAGCCCTACACGCGCGCCGACGCGGAACGCTGGCTGGCGGAGCAAACAGGCGGCGAGACCGTCGGGCAATTCGCGATCGAGGTCAACGGTGAACTGGCCGGCGGGATCGGGTTCATCCTGGGCACCGCCGAGCGCGCCGGGACCGCTACCTTAGGGTACTGGCTCGGCCGGCGCTACTGGGGCCGCGGCATCATGACCGAAGCGGTTGGATCGGCGACGCAGTGGGCGTTCGATGCGCTGCGCGTGCGCCGCATTTGGGCCAACGTCATGGAACCGAATATCGCGTCGGCGCGCGTCTTGGAAAAATCCGGCTACGTGCTGGAAGCGCGGATGCGGGCGGCGATCAGCGATCGCCGCGGCGCGATCCACGACGAGCTGATCTACGTCCGCTTGCGCCCGTAGACGCTACGGGCCGGCCGTGATGTCGGTCGGGTTGGAGCCGGCCGGCAACGAGAGGCTGCCGAGATCGTGATCGTACGCCGCCGCGAACGCCTGGACGACGGGTTGCCCCTGATCGAACCCGGTGACGTAGATGAGCGACGAAATGGCGTTCGAGGCGTAGGTCGACGGCGTCATGCCGGCCGGCTGCGCCATGAACGTCGACCATTCGTTCGGTGACCATTGCGCGGCGAGCCCGAACGAGCTTCCATCGCACGTGACGATTTGTGCCGGCGCATCGAGCAACGCTACGAGCGCCGTGTTGCTGCCGATCCCGATCGCCCCGGAACCCGGGGTCCCCGGCGGAAAGAAAACGATTGAAACGATAGTATTCGGCACGCCCAGCGGCGTGCCGATCACCTGCGCTCCCGTTGACGGCGTTGTCGAGACGCTGACGGCCGTCACCTCTTCCGGCGACGACGAGCCCACGAGCGCGCAACTCGGCGTCGGACCATTGGGACCGCTGATCGTGCCGGGATTCGTGAAGCCCGGGATCGTCGCGTCGATCGTCCCCGTAGCAGGATTCACGACCGATACGGTGCCGTTACCGTTAGGGTTGCCGCTGATGCTGATGCTGTTAGATACCAGCATGTCGTTGCCGACGCCCTCAAGGTTGAACCCACGCGGGTTCGTGAAGCCGGTGAAGTTGGCGCCGGAGAGCGACGGGGCACCTTCGTTGATCGTGTACTGCTTGAGCGTATTGCCGCCGAGGGTCAGGAAGAGATAGTTGCCCGCGGCTGACGCCTGCATGTGGTGGGGCTGGCTGCCGAGGTAGATGGGGCTGCCGGCCAACGTCGTCCCGGGTTCGTTCGTGACGTCGAGCCAGACCAGCGGACCGTTGACGTTCCCGCCGAGCACGAATAGTCGCGGATGGCCCGGGGTCGAGCTGCGGTCGAACTTCACCTCGACCGGGTTCGTGTTTGCCGGCAGCGTGTAGATGAGCGGATCTTGCTGCGAGTTCGCGCACACGTCGTACGCCAGGACCTCTTGGTTATTCGAATCGGTAACGTAGACCAGATGCGGCCCCGGGGTCGAAGCCGGGACCACGCCCACGATTCCGACGTATTCGTTCTGGTTGCCGTCGGGCGCGAGCGAAGCGGTGATGTTCAAAATGCCGACGTTCGTGTCCGTACCGTTATAGGTGAACGTGATCGTGCCGCTGCCGCTGGTGAAGCTCGACGGCGAGAGGCTGTAGCCGGATGACGTATCGGCGAGGTTGACGTTCGTTACGGTGATCGTGTTCCCAAGCGTGAGTCCGGTGAGGTCGCCGCCGTCGGCATCATAGGCCGTGTAGGTCGTACTCACGTTCACCGGAGTCCCGACAACGACGCACCGCGGCGGCTGCGTCACCGGTTGTATGTTCGCCGCGATCGGCTGCGTGGTGATCGGGATGTTGTTGGCGATACCGGGCTGGATCGTCACGATCTGATCGGCGACCGACAGCAGGTTGCTCTGGGGCGGTGGACTGCTGCCATCGTAGGTTGCGACCATGATTTCCGTTTGGCCAACCGGAGCGGCAAGGGTGATCGCGCACGTGAAGCCGGCATTGTTATCAACCGAGCAGCCCGGGGCGTTCGCGCCGAGCGCCACGGTTTGGTAGCCCGATGCGACGCCGTTCTGCACGGACTGGATCTCGAGGCCGGCGGTATAGCTTGTAATGTACTTCGGGCGGCGCCGCGTGGCGGCCGTTTGCCGGGCGAAGGGGACGAAAACGCTCACGTGCGCTTGCACCGCGCCGGCCGCGGGCGCCGTGTTGTGCGGCCCGGTGAGCAGCCGGTTGATGCCCGACGCGCCGCCGCCGGTCGCGGGCAGCGTGCCCGATGAGTGAACGCCACCGCCGCCGCACGCCGCGAGTGCGGAACATGCAACCAGGACGGCAATGGATTGAACGCGCTTCATCATACGATACGCACCTACGCCGACCGCCCCAAAAAGGACGGACAACTGCGTTATTTTCCGGCCGCGTAAAAAACCCATTGTGCGCGGGCGCACCTTCCGCCCGGCGGAGCCTCAGCTTAGGGCGAGGTTGGCCGAGGTCACGGCCTCGCGCTGTCGCCGGTACCCGTCGAGTTTGGCCCGCTCGGCCGCCACGACGTCGGGCTTGGCGTTCGCCACAAACTTCTCGTTGGAAAGTTTCTTCTCAAGACGTTCCACTTCGAGTTCGAGCGTCGCCAGCTCGCGCGCGTAGCGCTCGCGCAGCATTGCCGGATCGGCCTGTACGCGCAGCCCTTCGAGCGCCGTCGCGATATCGCTCGCCGGCCGGCCGTCGGAAGCGTAGTCCGCCCCGGCCAACAGCCGCAACTGCTCGACGATCGCCGCGTCGAGCACCGGACCGTGCACCGTGATGCGCTCCTTCGGACCGATGCCGAGCTCGCCGCGCGCGTTGCGCAGCCGCTCGACCGTCGCGCGAAAGCGATCGAACGCCGCCTCGGCGGCGCGATCCTCAGGAATCGCCGCCACATCGGGCCAGGACGCACGAGCGAGCGGGCCCGCACCGGGCCGCAAGACGCCGTAGATCTCATCGGTCACGAACGGTGCGACCGGGTGCATCAGGCGCGCGAACGTCTCGAGCACGTACGTCAGCACGGCGGCACGCGTCGGACGCTGCGCGGCCGCCTTCGCGGCTTCGAGATACCAGTCGCAGAACGTAAACCAGCCGAACTGCACGAGCGCGTCGGTGGCGACGCCCATCTCGAAACCCTCGAGCGCTTGCGTGACGGCGTCGACCGTCGCGCGCAGTTTCGTGAGAATCCAGCGATCGGCCAAGGTCAGCTCGGCAAGCGGCGGCAGCGCGATCTGCGGGGGCAACCCTTCGTCGAGCGAGGCGATGAAGCGCAGCGCGTTCCACAGCTTGTTGTTGAAGCGGCGCGCCTCGTCGCACTTTTCTTCATCGAAACGCAGCTCTTGCGACTCGAGCCGCATCTGGCGCAGGATGCCGAAGCGGAAACCGTCGGCACCGTATTTTTCGACCAGGTCCATCGGATCGATCACGTTGCCGAGACTCTTGCTCATCTTGCGGCCCTGCAGATCGAACACCAGCGGCGTGATGAACACCGTCGTGAACGGCACCTCGCCCAGGAAGTACAGCCCCATCATCACCATGCGGGTGACCCACAGGAAGATGATCTCGCGGGCCGTGATCATCACCTGATTGGGATACCACGCGGCGAGTTCGGGCGTCTTTGCGGGCCAGCCGAGGATCGAGAACGGCCAGAGGGCGCTGGAGAACCAGGTGTCGAGCGTGTCGGGATCGCGCTGCAGCTCCGTCGTCCCGAAACGCTCGCGGGCTTCGCGCCGCGCCTCTTCTTCGGTCGGCGCCACGATCGCTTCGCCCCCCGGCGTGTACCATACCGGCAGCTGATGGCCCCACCAGACTTGGCGCGAGATGTTCCAGTCGCGCATGTTTTCCAAGCCGTGCTCGTAGGTGCGGCCGAAACGTTCGGGCACGAAGCGCACGCGGCCGTCGCGATGCGCGGCCAGCGCCGGTGCGGCCAGCGACTCCATCGCCATGAACCACTGCAGCGAGAGCAGCGGCTCGATGATCTCACCCGAACGCGATGACACCGGCACCGTCGTCTCGTACGGCTCGACGCGCACGAGCGCCCCGGCCGCGCCCAAATCGGCGACGATGCGCTTGCGCGCGGCGAAGCGATCGAGCCCGGCGTACGCGGCG
>Ga0302157_10000403_pt1 | contig 57458 bp, 50 predicted proteins | sample I_Bog_N3_3_FD_193502 | JGI IMG/M metagenome (GOLD analysis project Ga0302157, IMG submission 193502) | Peat permafrost microbial communities from Stordalen Mire near Abisko, Sweden - I_Bog_N3_3 | ecosystem: Environmental > Terrestrial > Soil > Wetlands > Peat | place: Sweden: Abisko, Stordalen... | reverse complement strand
AGAGAAGCGTGGTTGGGTGCGTATTGCCGGGTACCGGATAATGCGTGAGGCCGTAAGACCAGTTGACTGATTTACTGGCGGTCTACCTGTTCGGTAGCCATGCACAGGGGACCGCTGGGCCTGACAGTGATGTTCAAGAAGAAGGCACCGCATATAGAAAAAAGGTGACTGATTTATTTAGAGCATTGGCGCTCTCAAGGGCCTCTTCGCGGGCAAGCTCCGCTCCCACAGTTTTTTTGTCGTTCGCAGGCATCGCGTCTGGCTCAAAACGTGTGGGAGCGGAGCTTGCCCGCGAAGCTTTTCAGCAGTCAGACCCGCAACCGCCAACCCAGCACATCCATCAGGTCGCAGCCATCGCGCATGACCATCGCGGGGACCTGGATGATGTGTTGGAAGTCGATGTCATTGGCGTTGTGCAGTTCGATATGGGACAGGGCTTCGAGCATTTGCGTTGCCGCGAGAAAGCGCGCGGCGGCGTTGGCGTGGAGAACATCGGTGGGGCTTTCGGCGTCGATCAACAGGCTGGGGATCAGGCAGTCGATGGCGGTGAGGGGTATGTATTTAGACATGGGTAAGGCCTCGTTTTTAAATGAGAGCCATCACTCAATCGTCGCCAAACGAATGGGTGGCAGCTGTACGCAGGTTGGCGAACCGGGACAAAACGGGAAAAATCCGGCAGACCCGAAGGTCTCCCACGCACAGCCGCCATAACGCAGCTTTGCGGGCACAAGTATCCCTGCAATAAGCTCACTCAGGAAGCCTCTACACATTTTATCCCCGAGTCGCCAAACCCGTATCACCATGAAGGCGATCAAAGGACTATAAGCCGCTGACTTCCGAGGAGGCAATGCAGGCAATTGTTACCAATCATTCTTCCGGCTCGAAGATAGCGCAAACCTTATTCAAGGCAGAACCCGATGCAAAAAAAACCCGGCGCAATGCACCGGGCGTTTATAAAATCGTCTGGGTTATCCGTCTGACTTACCAGCTATAGCGCAACCCCACATTCGCGCCAAACGGCTGCTCGATGGACTTGCCATTGGCATAGTCGAAGTCGGCATGCACTTGCAGGTCCTTGGACAATTTCAGCGCCACACCGGCACCGAACTCGGAACGAGAACCGGACAGGTCGTTGTTGAACACCGTGTTGTTGACCTTGACCTCATTGTTCTTGGCGAACTCATGAACCGCCGCCGCACGCAGGTACGGCTGCACCACGGTGCCGCTGTCCAGTGTCAGGTTACGCCCGACCGTTGCACCGACCTTGCCCAGGAACGAACGGGTCTGGTCGCCCTCGGCCTGCAGGCCGTTGTCCAGGTTGTAGTTCTTGCCCCGGATCGTCACCGCCGACAGTTGACCGAACGGCTCGACGAAGAAATCGTTATCCAACTTGATATGGCGGCCAAACTCGGCGGAACCGCCGATACCAGTGGTGCCATAGCTGCCCTTGGACTGGGTGCCGTCACTCATGGCGACTTTCGATTCGTTCTCGAAACGGTTGAGTTTGACCACACCGTCGAAGTAGTAACCGGTTTCCGGCTCCAGCCAGGTGGTGTAACCACCCACGTAGTAGCTCTTCACGTTACCCGTGGTGCCGCCCTTGAGGCTGAGGTCCGAGTTGCTGTGCCCGGCCATCGCACCGATCAACCAATGACCGTCGCCCATCGGCAGCGGCGCATCGGCCCCCAGGCTGAAGCCCTGCTGGTTCTGCGAATAGCCCACGCCGGAGCTTTCCGACACGTTGTACTTGTTGCCATAAGCCCGCGCCCAGGAGCCGGACTGGCCATCGTTGAAGCGCAGTTCACCCATGCGGGTACGCAACGAGGTCAGCTCGCCGTACCACACGGTCGGCGCGGTGTTGAACAAGGCCAGTACCGATTGGGTGCTGGGGCTGATGGTCTTGTTGCCCGGATCGAGGAACCAGTCGGTGCCACCGGAGCTGTTGCTGCTCGAGCCCAACTTGTAGGAGTAGGTGCCGACATCCACCTGACCGCCCAGCAAGGCAAAACTCGCGTTGCCCGATGCCGTGTGCACCAACGTCAGCGCCTCGGGCGACAGCGGGTCAACCCCGGAGCCGGCCACCAGCAACTGGTGGTCACCGCTGGCGACACCGGTAACATTGAGCACATCATGCTGGTTGGTGGCCCAGTCGACGTCCATCTTGAAGGTGCCGTTGCCCGCCAAGGTGCCGACATTCAAGGTGTAGAAAGCATCCGCCGCGCCGAAGGTGACCGTGCCGCCGTCCATGGCCAGGGCACCGACCGTGTTGTCAGCGGTCATCTCCCATTGGGAACCGCTGTTGATGGTCACACCGGAGACGTTGGTCAAGCTGCCCTTGAAGAACGAGCTGTTAGCCAGCGACAGGTTGCCGGTGCTGCCGGACTCGACGGTGAAATCACCCACCATGCTGCCCTGGTTAAAGCTCAGATTCGCCGTACTGTTGCCCGTGACGGCGACATTACCGGTGAGGGCACTGTTGGCTACATTCACGTCCGCGCTGGCGGCACCTGTCACCTCGAGCACATTACCGTTGCCGCCGATCAGCGTTGAGCCGTTGAGGATATCGATAGTGGTGTCGGTGGAAGCCGCTCCCAACCCATCGACAAGAATCGCCGCGCCGCTGCGACCTTCGACAGTCGTGCTGTCCAGCACAACGCTGCCGGCACGTGGCTCCGCTCGATTGCCATTGATCAGCAGGCCGTTCTGACCGCCGACCAGCGTACTCCCGACAAAGGTCGCATCGGAGCTGAGCAGCCGAACCCCGTAACTCGTGGCGCCTGTTCCCTCGATGTGAGAGTTGCTGACGTGCAACTCGCCCAGGGCAGAAACACTGGCGCCGCCGTCGCGACCGACAATCCGACTGCCATCCGAAACAATGGCCGTGGAGCCCTCGACAGCCCCGGGGCTCTGCAAAAGACGCAGCCCTATGCCGCTATCGTTGGTAATGGTGGAAGCACTGATGTTGGCTTGGCTGTCCGTTAATCCCACCCCGAACGAGCTACCGGGCGCGGCCGTGACCGTAGCGCCCGCCAGGTTGACAACCGAGCCGTTACTGGCCGTGATCTGCCACGTGTTGCTGCCAGCATTGATATTCAGCGTGGAACTGTCTGAAGAAATGTCCTGGGTGTGAGCGCCCAGTACATTCAACGTGGAGCTTCTTTGCACGACGAAACTTTGTGCCGGCTCCGTGGATTGGACATCCCTGACAGCGCCGTTATCCACCAATTCGGCATGGGCTACCGAATGAGCCAACATGGAAAAGGTAAAAAGCAAGGTGGGCGGCGTGGAGGAGAACAAAAAAAACCGGCCGTATTTTAACGGATTCATGTAAAGGTCCCTTGATAGAGGATAACGAATGCCCCCTGATCTCGACAGTCAAGGAACAGCGGCGGGCAAGAATACCGAGCGTTCACAACCAGGCATGTAGGGGAATTCCTATAATCAAGAGAGAATATGCTCATGATGTTTACCGATCATTGTATTCCGCACTCAGACTTTCGACATATGCCACTCAACCGTCAGAAATAAGAAAACACCCTCTTCCAAATATCAGACTCGTGGCGCATCCTGTTTTTTCAGCGTACTCAATCAAGATGCACAGAAGGGAAGCACAGCTGGCGTGTACTTCCCTTCTGCGCGGCCATGAGCCGCTTATGGATTAACGGGACAGGTTCCGGTCGGGTCCACCGATGAGGCATTGATAGAAGCCATTCCGTCGTACGTCTCAGTGCCGCTAAGGGCGGTATAAGTCACCGTCACGTACCCGGCCCGGCCTACAGGCTCGGTATGATCAAGAAAAGGTTCCACATTGACCGTGAAACCGTCGTCTATCTGGGTCTGGGTCAACGACGGAATATCGAGATCCCATATGTCACCCACAGGATTGAGCGTGGCGGGCGGCCGATTATCATAGGCTTGCCATTCGATATGCATCGAATCCCCAACTTTCAACAAGTTGCTGTTGGACGGGATCGTGACCCGGACATGCTGATCGGGGCCAATGAATGAGTAACAGTTCAAAATCGGGTTGCCCGGACGGTCCGCATCGGGAAATTCGGGAGCCCCTAACCGAATGGGAACGGCGGCACGCACATCGACCTGGGTGCTCCTGGACTTGCGCGGATTATTATCACTAGGCCCGCTGCTGGTGGTGTAGTAAACGGGCACCAGTGTTCCTGGCACTTTTTCAATATCCGCCCATGAGATACCAAATGTAATTGTAGCGCCCTGAGCAGGAATGACAGTCGTAGAGGCTACTGGCGCCTCCAGGTGCCCCCAATACACTTCAATTAGCCCGATCTCGTCAAATTCGGCGGGGATCACAAAACTCCCCACGGCATCGAAGCCAATATCGTCGACTCTGAGAACGTCCTTGACAGGGGTTCCCGGGCCACCGCCGAAAATCTCGATAAGGGGTAACCTCGAGTTCACCGGGTCAGGATCCTCCGGATAGACAGGCCCGACATAAGAGAGATCAACAAAGATATCGGTGTCCAAAGAGCCATACGTTCTATTGCCGCGCCTGACCTCATATTGGACCACCGTCGCTTTTTCAACTCCTGTGCCGGGGGCCGCGTTGTAAGCACTTCTGATAACGGATTCAGGCATGGGAATAACGATGGGATCAGACGGGTTGGGCCCCACCCTATATTCATCGCGTATCGTTCCTCCCCAATCAACTGAGATACGGTCATATGGCTGATGATTTTCATAAAGCTTAACCGTTATATCGACGCCAAAATCAAGATCGTCCAGGTCAATAAGCGTTTTGGCATCCTCTGCCAAGGGCACACGGGGCGCTGCCAAGGGAGGAATGGGCTCTGGTTTGAGGAAAAGATCGGCGGTGGTGTCATTCGAATTGGACCCGTCATTACCGACTTTATCTTCTAAATAATAGTGGACTGAAATCTGTCCATCGTCCAACAGCTCAATCCGATTCACGGGGATATAGATCAGGTCCCCGGCAGCATCGGGAGTAACAGGCCCCTCATAGACGGGAGAGCTCAGGTCATTGGCGATATAGACATGAACCGTATCACCCGGCTGAGTATCATTATACGGAGGGACTATCATCGGCACCCCGAGCGTACTGTTGGCATCCAGATAACTCTGTGTAATACCGTCGGTCTCGACGCTAGCATCCTTGAAAATCAATTCGTCCGGGCGCTGTCCGCTATAGTGTGGGGGCTTTGTGTCAATCACAAAGCTCGTCGGGTCAGATTCCGCATCGGTGTTATTATCAAAATACACTCGATACCTCACCTGAAAACGCGCCTCCTCCACCCCCACCTCGGAAAAATAACTTTTGTCCAACGTCAGTGCCATTGGAAAGTCAGCGTCCGGATCAATGGGTCCAGGCAGTGAAATAAGAGGTAATTTTGTCCATATAAGATCTCTCACACGCCTGACTTCGAGACCCACCTCATCAGTGAGCCCAGGAATATCAGCATACTCTTCCCAGACACGCTCCACTGTAATCGTCATATCCCGATCTTGCTGATTACGCGGCACCAACTCTGCAAACTGTGGCTCTCCCGGCCACCAAACAGGACGGCTGGGGGCCTCAAGAGTCGCCAAGTCACTCCGGAGTGCCCGGCGAAACCGTCCGTATTTCTGCCGCGCCTGTTCAGCGGTCAATTTGCTTTTTTGTGCGATGGTCATTTTATCTGTTACTCCTTCCGTTTGAACAAGTGCCTGAAACAAACAGGCACAGCCGAGGGGTCGACACGATCAGGCAGCCATCGCTTTGTTCAGACAACAGAAGCCGTTGTAACAACGGAACAAAAATTCAACACACAAAGCCACCTAAAAAAATCGCATTTAACAATACCCCTTCAAGATTCAGAACTTCCCCTACCCCTCAAGCGGGCGGGCACATTTCCGGCGAAACGGTTTCAATAATCTTCAAATTTTCCGGCGCGGGTGAAGTGCCAAACTGCCCATCCGCCTTGGTGAGTGTGTAATAGGTGCCCCACGACCCGCGGGTGACGGGTTTGATATAGGGCTCATAAGGCCGAATCCAGACATCAATGTAGCCATCCTGCAAATGGCCGGGCCCTATCGTTTCAGGAAACTCACCATAGGTTTCGGTGATCGGATCCGTTGAATTGAAGTTTCGGTAGCCCTGCCAAAACACCATGATCTCATCGTCCAATCCGAAATGCCCGCTGTCAAACTTCACCCTGACCCGAATACCTTCCCAGGGTTTCTTATCACATTGAATGTAGCCAAATGCGTCTTCATCTTCAAAACCAGGCTCAGGTAAATCGTCAATCGTGACCACCTGTACGCGCACATACTGATTGTCGGATTGCTGCTCATTGACAGCATTCGAGGTGGTGTAATAAACCGGCACTCTCGCATTATTGGGGTCCGCATCGATAACGGACCAAGGCACCGGCGTAAAAGCGACGCGATCACCTTCGAGGTCTCCCGGTTGAACGTCATACCGCGCTACGGGACCGGCCACCCGCCCCCAGTACAGTTCCAGGACCTCCCCGGCAGCAGGGGTTTGATACAGCATCAAATAGGGAACAACGGGAGCAGCTCTGTCGGCGGGAAGCAGAACATTGGGAGTACCTGAGCCTCCGATAATATCAACCAACGCCAACAACGGGTTGAGCAACGCCGGCGCGCCAGGATGGTCTTGACCGGCCACGGTGAAATTGACATTGATATCGGCGACCTGAGAGCCCGTCTCCGTGATATCACGAATGAAGTCATAGCTGACGTGTGCAACCATCGGCCCAGGGCCTTTCGCAATCAAGGCACTCCAGGGGACGGGAATCACTGTATCCGGAAGGGTAATAGGGACAGGTAATAGCTGACTGCCATCCCAATCGAGGCGAACTTTATCGTTGGGCTCCAGATTATCGAGCCCCGAGATCACGGCGTTGACCTGCGCTCGCGCATCGCCACGGTGAACGAGATTATCGTCCTCATGCAAGGGAACGCGGGGCGGCGGTAGGATACTCGGGAATGGAAGAAGCGAAACAACAGCGCTCGCGGGCTCGGAAAAAACCAGCGTTTCATTTCCGGCACGGTCACGTAGCTTGTAGAGAGCGTAAAATGTCCCGTTCTTGTTGGGCGCGCGTATCATGTCGCCCGTCAGGTCGACCCAGATGTCCTCAGCGTTGATATCATCAATGGAGATCGCTTTCTGCACCAGCCATAAGTCGGTTGGCGAAGGGCTGTCCGACCACCAGAAGATCAGCGTGTCACGATCCTCCGCACCGGTATATATGGGTGTCGGTAAGCGAAGCCTCACCCGGTCACCGTGAGTGCTTAAGTACGCTTCATCGATCACTTTATTGGGCAAGTCATCCGGGTATAACAATGCCCCTGGCTGTTTGTCATAACTTGGCGCCACGGTGTCCACGGTTATTTTTTTGGGATCGGCGGTCGCCCTCGCCCCATTATCGAGCTCTACCGTGTACCAAACGTAATAAGCACCATCACCTTGAAAATTAGATCTGGGCGCATTCACCGGAAAAGGAAACATGCTGGGCAAAACAGGCCCGTCAAAAAACAGGGTGTCGAAGGGTTTCATCGCCTCAGCGGTTCGCCCCCAATACAACCTGACGATATCGGTCTCATATGGCTCAATGGCCTCGTTCTCCCATATCTCTTCAATATAGGCTCGCAGGTCCGAAAGCTGAGAGCCGGTTGGCAGTAGTCCCTCAGGATCATTCTGGTCAAGCACGGAAGGAATAAAGAGAGCGGTGAGGGGAGCAAGTTGTTCATCCACACTGTTCGGCAAGACGCCGGACGGCTGACGCCTTTTTGCTTTTCCGTTGGACGAAGCCATGTCTGCTCTCCTCTTCTAAAATAAGGACCGCACAACTCATCACACCCTTCGAATCGGTATGAGGCTCGGAAAAATCTAAAATCAATGGTACGGACGTGAATCAATTGCACTCTTTTCCCGAGTGCTTGCCTACTGTCAGAAATGACAGGTATGAGCGCCGTCCGTCGGTTTATCCGATCTTTCGGGGCGTTAAACCGACACAAATGAAATGAGCGCAAGAAATGCGCTCATTGGCAGTCAAGAAGATAGCAAATTGCCTTAATGCTTAAACCAACTGCTCATCAATCACCAGCACCAACTTCCCCGCCACCTGATTGCTCGCCAGCGCTTCAAACGCCGCCTCGGCATCCTTGATCGGGAAGGTCTTGGCCAACTGCGGGCTCAAGCGTTTCTCGGCAAACAACGGCCAGACATGCTCACCGAGGTCGCGCAACAGATCGGCCTTGAACTGATCGCTGCGGCTGCGCAAGGTCGAACCGAGCAACTGGATGCGCTTGGCGAGGATTTTCGCCAGGTCCAGCTGGGTTTCGCGCCCGCCCATCAGGCCGATCAGCACCCACCGCCCGTCAGCTGACAAAAGTTTCACGTTCAGCGCGGCGTAGTTCGCGCCCACCGGATCGAGGATCACATCAAAGGGACCGAAGTCGCTCAAACCCTCGATATCGTCACCCCGAACCACCCCACCCTGGGCCCCCAGCGCCTCGCAATAGGCCAGCCGATCCGCCGAACCGACACTCACCCAGCAGGGGTTGCCGAAGGCCTTGCAGAGCTGGATCGCCGCCGAACCGACGCCACTGGCACCGGCATGCAACAGCACTTTTTCACCGGGCTTGAGGGCCGCCAACTGGAACAGATTCAACCACGCCGTGGCATAGACCTCAGGCAGCGCGGCCGCTTCCAGCAGGCTCAGGCCTTCCGGCACCGGCAGCACATGCCGTGCGTCGACCACCACTTCCTCGGCCATGCCACCGCCGGCCAGCAGCGCGCAGACCCGGTCGCCGACCTGCCAGGACGCCCCCGGCCCGACTTCGCTGATCACCCCGGAACACTCCAGGCCCAGCACCTGGCTGGCGCCGGGCGGCGGCGGATAGAGCCCGGCCTTCTGTAATAAATCGGCGCGATTGAGCCCCGCCGCCGCCACGCGAATGCGGACTTGTCCCACATCACAGGCCGGACTTGGCGCTTCAACCCACTCCACTTGACCTTCGACGCCTTGCAATGCTTTCACGGTGCCTCCATAGTGAGTCTGGACTGGGCCCGGAGCTATAGCACCGGGCTTTTTTGCATTATGCGACCGGCCCGAGGGTCGTACGAAAACTCGCCAACGCAGTTTTGGTACAGCACTCCGCGGAACCGGCGACTTTAAAGACGGCCTAATATGCGTTATCAATTGCCCCCGCGTCGACTCAGCATGAAGCATCTGTTCCCCAGCACCGCACTCGCTCTTTTCATTGGCCTTGGCATTTCCACGTTCTCGGCCAATACGTTCGCAGCCAATAGCTGGGACAATCTTCAGCCCGACCATGACGAGGTGATTGCCAGCCTGAATGTCGTCGAGTTGCTCAAGCGTAATCACTACAGCAAGCCGCCGCTGGACGACGCTCGCTCGGTGATAATCTACGAGAGCTATCTCAAGCTGCTCGATCCCTCGCGCAGCTATTTCCTGGCCAGCGACATCGCCGAATTCGACAAATGGAAAACCCAATTTGACGACTTCCTCAAGAGCGGCGACCTGAATGCCGGGTTCACCATCTACAAGCGCTACCTGGACCGGGTCAAATCGCGTCTGGACTTCACCATTGCCGAGCTGAACAAAGGCGTGGACAAGATGGACTTCACCACCCAGGAAACCTTGCTGATCGATCGCAAGGACGCTCCGTGGCTGAAGACCACCGCCGAGCTCGACGACCTGTGGCGCAAACGCGTCAAGGACGAAGTGCTGCGCCTGAAGATCGCCGGCAAGGATCCCAAGGCGATCCAGGACCTGCTGGTCAAGCGCTACAAGAATCAGCTGGCGCGCCTGGACCAGACCCGGGCCGAAGATATCTTCCAGGCCTACATCAACACCTTTGCGATGTCCTACGACCCGCACACCAACTATCTGTCTCCCGATAGCGCGGAAAACTTCGACATCAATATGAGCCTGTCGCTGGAAGGTATCGGCGCCGTGCTGCAGAGCGACAACGACCTGGTCAAGGTGGTGCGCCTGGTGCCGTCGGGCCCGGCGGACAAGACCAAGCAGGTCGCTCCGGCCGACAAGATCATTGGTGTCGCCCAGGGTGACAAAGAGATGGTCGACGTGATCGGCTGGCGCCTGGACGAAGTGGTCAAGCTGATCCGCGGACCGAAAGGTTCGGTGGTGCGCCTGGAAGTGATTCCGGCCAGCAACGCGCCGAACGACCAGACCAGCAAGATCGTTTCCATCACCCGCGAATCGGTGAAACTGGAAGACCAGGCGGCGAGCAAGTCGATCCTGCACCTCAAGCAGGATGGCAAGGAATACAAGCTCGGGGTGATCGATATCCCGGCCTTCTACCTGGACTTCAAGGCGTTCCGCGCTGGCGATCCGGACTACAAGAGCACCACCCGCGACGTGAAGAAACTGCTCGGCGAGTTGCAGAAGGAAGGCGTCGACGGCGTGGTCATCGACCTGCGCAACAACGGCGGCGGTTCCCTGCAGGAAGCCACCGAGCTGACCAGCCTGTTTATCGACAAAGGTCCGACCGTGCTGGTGCGTAACGCCGAAGGCAAGGTCGACGTGCTCGAAGACGAAAGCCCGGGCGCCTTCTACAAAGGCCCGTTGGCATTGCTGGTCAACCGCTTGTCCGCTTCGGCTTCGGAGATTTTCGCCGGCGCCATGCAGGACTACCATCGCGCGCTGATCGTCGGTGGCCAGACCTTCGGCAAAGGCACCGTGCAAACCATCCAGCCGCTCAACCATGGCGAGCTGAAACTGACGCTGGCGAAGTTCTACCGGGTTTCCGGGCAGAGCACCCAGCACCAGGGCGTACTGCCGGATGTGGATTTCCCGTCGATCATCGACACCAAGGAAATCGGCGAAAGCGCGCTGCCGGAAGCCATGCCGTGGGACACCATCCGGCCTTCGATCAAGCCGGCGGTGGATCCGTTCAAGCCATTCCTGGCCCAGCTCAAGGCTGACCACGAGGCGCGTGCGTCGAAGGATGCGGAGTTCATCTTCATTCGCGACAAGCTGGCCCTGGCCGAGAAGCTGATGAAGGAAAAAACCGTGAGCCTGAACGAGGCCGAGCGTCGTGCCCAGCGCACCGACATCGACGCCAAGCAGCTGGCCATGGAGAACGCCCGTCGCAAAGCCAAGGGCGAAGAGCCGCTCAAGGAACTGAAGAAGGAAGACGAGGACGCCTTGCCGCCAGATCCGGACAAGAAAACCAAGCCGGAAGACGACGCCTACCTGAGCGAAACCGGGCGTATTCTGCTGGACTACCTGCGTTTGAACACGGCGGTGGCGAAACATTGAAAGATGATGGCAATTTAATGTGAGGGCGCTTCTGAGCGTCATCAAATAGTCATCATTCTGTCGTGAAATAAAGGACTGGGCATGGCTCTTGTGAAAGAGTCGGGCCCGGTCCTTTTTTTATCGACCGAGACAGCCATGACCATGACCGAACAGCTGAACGCCCTGAGTTCAATCCTGGCTCAGAATGGTCTGCATAGCTTGTTCCAACCGATCATCTCGCTGTCCGAACGACGGATCATCGGTTATGAGGCACTCAGCCGGGGCCCGTCCAACAGCCCGCTGCACTCGCCCATCAACCTGTTCGCCGTGGCCCGCCAGGCCGGTCGCCTCAGCGAACTGGAAATGCTCTGCCGCCTCAGTGCCTGCCGACGCTTCAGCGATCAGAAACTGCCGGGCAAACTCTTTCTCAATGTCTCGCCGGAATCCCTGCTGGAACCGACCCACCAGCCCGGGCGCACGCTGAAGTTGTTGCAGGACTTCGGCATCGACCCGAGCAACGTGGTGATCGAGCTCACCGAGCAGACCCCGACCGACGATTTCCAACTGCTGCAAAATGCCTTGCATCACTATCGCGCCATGGGCTTCTCCATCGCCCTGGACGATCTGGGGGCCGGCTATTCGAGCTTGCGCCTGTGGTCGGAGCTGCGCCCGGACTATGTGAAGATCGACCGGCACTTTATCGACGGCATTCATCAGGACGGGCTCAAGCGCGAGTTCGTCGGTTCCATCCTGCAAATCGCCAAGGCTTCGCGGGCCCTGGTGATCGCCGAAGGCATCGAGCTGCCGGAGGAACTGGCGGTGCTCACCGAGATGGGTGTCGACCTGGTCCAGGGTTATCTGCTCTGCCGGCCCCAGGAACAGCCGCCGCAGGAAGCGCGCACGCTGCTGCCCAAGCTCGAGCCCACCTCGATGGCCCTCAACGAAGAGGCCAGCGACCTCGGCGCCCTGCTCAGCGTGCAACCGGCGGTGGCCCTGAGCACGCCCACGGCAGACGTGCTGGAAGCCTTCCGGCGCCAGGCCAACCTCAACTCCGTGGCGGTGCTGGACGAACACAATCACCCGTGCGGTATCGTCCACCGGCATTCGCTCTCGGAGGCCCTGCTCAAGCCCTTCGCCACCGAGCTGTTCGCCCGCAAGCCGATCAGCCGGCTGATGAGCAACGACTTCCTGGCGGTGGAGTTGAGCCAATCCTTGCAGCAGGTCAGTCGCCTGCTCACCAGCCGCGCGCGGCAGCGTATCGAGGAAGACTTCATCATTACCCAGCAGGGCCGGTACCTGGGCCTGGGGCGGGTCATCGATGTGCTGAAACTGATTACCGAACTGAAGATCCAGCAAGCCCGCCATGCCAATCCGCTGACCCTGTTGCCGGGCAACGTGCCGATCCAGCAATGCCTGACGCGGCTGCTGCAACAGGCGCGGGAATCGGTGATCTGCTATGTGGATATCGACAGCTTCAAGCCATTCAACGATATCTACGGCTACGGTCGTGGGGATGAGGTGCTGTTGTGCCTGGCGCAATGTTTGAACGAGCGCGTCGACCCGAGCCGGGATTTCGTCGGGCATATCGGCGGCGATGATTTCCTGCTGGTACTGGGCGAGGAGGATTGGCGCAAACGTTTGAATCAGTTGCTGGATGATTTCCAGAACCAGTGTCGGCGCTTCTACCGCGCCGAGCACCTGGAGGCCGGTTGCTTCATCGCCTCGAACCGCCAGGGCCAGCGCCAGGAGTTCCCGCTGTTGTCACTGTCCATCGGCGTGGTGCACCTGAAACCCGAATCCTGTGGGCGGCTGGATGCCCCCCAGTTGGCCGAGCTGGCCTCCCAGGCCAAGCATCACGCGAAGAATGTGCCGGGTTACAGCATTCATGTGATCGACAGCGAGACGATCATTGCTGCGGCGGCTGACAGCGCCCTACCCGAAGCGGACGCCGCGCCGGCCTGGGCCAAGCCCTAGTCGACGAGGCCTCAGGCCTCGGCCGACTCCGGATAGTCGTACTCGAACACCCGCACCACTTCCGAAGCATGCCAGGACGCCGCGGCCACGCCGTCGGACGGGCCGGAAAAACGCCCCAGACGCTCGACACACTCGAAGAAACCGGTGCGCGGCAAGCGGCTCGCGCCCTGGCTGATCACCAGTGAACTGCGCAGCGGTTGTTCGGCCTTGGCATCCAGGGCCGCCAGGTGCTCCAGGGCCGCTGTCAGGGTTTGCATGGCCGGGCTGGGCAACTGCAAACGCTCCAGCAAGGCACGATAGGTCAATAGATGCCGCTGGCGGCGCGCCTGGTCGAGTTCGCCCAGCAGCCCGTCCCAATGCTGACGACTGATGCGCACGCTCACGATGCATCCCTCCAGCCCGCCACACCCAATTCCCAGGCCAGGCTGCGACGAATCGCGGCGTCAGGCTCGCGCTCTCCGCTTTCGATCAGCCCCAGGTACGAAGGGCTGATGCCCACCGTACGCGCCAGGGTCTCCACCGCCAGGCCCTTGGCTTCGCGCAGGCTGCGCAACTGCTCGAAGGCCGGCAAGGTGTCAGCCGGCGGCACCGGGCTTGCTGGGGGAGATTGAGGAGGTTGCTGGCTGCTCAAACCGGCAGCCTGGAGTAACGTTTGATACTGAGCCCAGGGTAGAACCGCATATTCCGGTTCTCCGTCACGTGTAATTACTTGAAGATCCATCACCACACCCCGTAGGACTTTTACACATAGCGAGTCGGCGCTTTCCTTGTAGCTTAATCTTAACAGCCACCAAGGTCGCTAGGGGTGTGTTCTTCAAGGGAACGGATCCAGATCAATCCTTTTCGTGACGTTCCAGCTGCAACTGCTCGGGGGTGTCCGGCAAATGCTCGATGGCCCTGAGCTGCTCGGGCGCCTGGAGTTCGAGCCAGTGGCGGAAAGCCGTCAGCTCCTGGTCCAGGGTATTCATCACCCAGGCCAGGACCGCAATGTCGTCGAGCATGCCGAACACGGGGATAAAATCGGGGATGGCGTCAATCGGGCTGAGGAAGTACATCAAGCCCGCCACCACGGTGACCATCGACTTGACGCTGATGGCCCGGTACTCGCCGCGCCAGTAGGCCAGGCACAGGACCTGCAGCAGCTTCAGGTCCTCCCTGAGCTTGCCCAACCGGCCGCCCTGGTGCGTGCTCTTGCTCGCCACGGCGAACAACAGGCTGGGCAGACGGCCGCGCAGCAGCACACGTTGGGCCTTGGGCAGGAAGCGCGTGAAACTCCAGGGTGCTTTCATCATCACTCCAATCGACAGCGACGCCAGGTTATCCACACAAATTGTGGATAACCTTGTGAACAGAGCCACTTTTCAACGCTGGAAGCCCCGCTTTACAAGGGCCCAGCTCAGATCGGGCGTTTTTTACTCACTGAAAAAAAGCCATTATTTCATTGACTTGGCATCAGTCTACGATTAGGCCCGTTAGCTGAATATTAAGACTATACCGACCTATAGATGTTCGTTTTCTTACAGCCTGCATATCCCAGATACGACAACGCCCCGAAAACGGGGCGTTGTCACGAGCCGGCGCCTTATTTGGCGGCGGCGTCTTCCTTGGCAGGATCCTTGATGGCCAGCAGTTCCAGGTCGAAGACCAGGACCGAGTTGGCCGGGATTGCCGGGCTTGGGCTTTGTGCGCCGTAGGCCAGGTCGCTCGGGATGTACAGCTTGTACTTCTCGCCGACGTGCATCAGTTGCAGGCCTTCGACCCAACCTGGAATCACGCCGCTGACCGGCAGGTCAATCGGGCTGCCGCGATCCACGGAGCTGTCAAAGGTGGTGCCATTGGTCAGCTTGCCGGTGTAGTGAACGGTCACTACGTCGGTCGGCTTGGGTTGAGGACCGTCGGCTTTCTTGACGACTTCATACTGCAGGCCGGAAGCGGTAGTGACGACACCTGGCTTCTTGGCGTTTTCTTCGAGGAATTTCTTGCCGGCAGTCGCCGACTCTTCGCTCAGCTTGGCCATACGCTCTTCAGCGCGCTTCTGCAGGGCAGCAAAGGCTTCGACCAGTTCGTCATCCTTGAGCTTCTGCGGCTTCTTGCCGACGGCATCTTCGATACCCTGGGCCACGGCTTTGGAATCCAGGTCATCCATGCCTTCCTGGGCCAGGCTCTTGCCCATGTTCAGGCCGATACCGTAGGAAGCTTTTTGCGCCGGGGTTTTCAGCTCAACGCTGGAATGCGAATCGCAACCCGCAAGTACCAGGCCTACCAGGGCCACCGCCGCCGCCAACCGATGCTGTTTCATGCTATTTCCTTGTTCATGCGCCTAAAGGGCAATCGTATAAAGCCGCGAGCTTATCAGGCCGCCACGACCAATGGCTACCGGCATGAGAGGGGCAAACAGCCAATAAGTTCAGGTGTTTGGGGCATTTTACAAAACCCTGACAGTCTGCTTACGTCTGCACGGACGAGACCGAAGCGCCACGGGCCAGCAGTCACGGCCATCATGGCTACTTGATGCTAGGCAACGGCTCAGGCATAAGAAGGAAACAACTCGACAAGGATGGTGATCTTGCGCATTTTTTACCGTGTATTACTGGCAGCGATTCTCCTGCTTTGCCTCGGCATCGCGGTGATCCTGTACTACGTCGTCAATCCGAAATTGCCGACTTACGTACCGGCCCCCGTGCGCTATCTGGACCAATGGAGCGAGGCCGACCGGCAAACCTACTACTACACACCCCAGGGCACCCAGGTCAAAGGCCTGCGTTATGAGTGGTTCACGGCCCTGGAGCTGCCGTTTTCCGAACAGCGCTTTGCCGACCCCGCGTATCTGGCGCGCTTCGGTTTCCTGACCGATCCAAAACGCAAGGCCAGCACAAACAACCCCGGCAACTTGCCGGTGGGTTTCGCCCGCCATCAGAACCCCGGCAGCAACGAGCAGTACCTGGATATCACCTGCGCGGCCTGCCATACCGGTGAGTTGCGCTACAAAGGCCAGGCGCTGCGGATCGACGGCGGCTCGGCCCAGCATGTGCTGCCGTCCAGCGTACCGACGGTGCGTGGCGGCAGTTTCGGCCAGGCCATGGTGGCGAGCCTCGCCGCCACCTATTACAACCCGTGGAAGTTCAAGCGCTTTGCCCACAAGGTCCTGGGCGAGAACTATGACGCCCAGTACGACCAGTTGCGCGGGGACTTCAAGCAGTCCCTGGACATCTTCCTGAAGACGGCCTGGAACGATACCCATCGTGGTCTCTACCCGACCCAGGAAGGCCCGGGCCGTACCGACGCCTTCGGCCGAATCGCCAACGCCAGCTTCGGCGATGCCATTTCCGAGAAGAACTACCGCGTCGCCAACGCTCCCGTGGATTACCCGCAGCTCTGGGATATCTGGACCTTCGACTGGGTGCAGTGGACGGCTTCAGCCCAGCAGCCCATGGCCCGCAATATCGGCGAAGCGCTGGGGGTCGGCGCAACCCTGAATTTCTTCGACACCAATGGCCAGCCCTTGCAAGGTGCCGACCGCTACCCTTCCGGTGTGCGCGTGCGCGACCTGCAGCGGATCGAGGAAACCCTCAAGCACCTGCAACCACCGCACTGGCCGGAGGATCTGTTCGGCAAGGTCGACCTGCCATTGGCCGCCAAGGGCCGCGGACTGTTCGCGGAAAACTGCGCCGGCTGCCATGTGCCGCCGGTGACCGAGGAGAACGGTCGCCCGGTGAAACACCTGGTTTCCATCCCGGTCGCGGCAATCGGCACCGACCCGAACACCGCCAACAATATCGCCGACAATCGTTATGACCTGAGCACGCTGCAATGGAACCCGGCCGAGCTGGCGAAGCTGCCGGTGCAGTTGCACCCGACGCCCGAGGCGCCGCTGGACATGACCCAGTTGTCGGTGGCCAAGGGCCTGGCCTATGTCACCGCTTTCGTCGAAGAGCGTGCCTATCGCGAAGCCAAGGTGACGCCCGAAGAGCGCCCGGCCATGGATGGCTTCGGCCTGCCCATCGGCGTGCTCGAACAACGCGCCTACAAGGCCCGGCCGCTGGCCGGCGTATGGGCCACCCCGCCGTTTCTGCACAACGGCTCGGTGCCTTCGCTGTATCAACTGCTCTCGCCCCAGGACGAGCGCGCCAGTAGCTTCTATCGCGGCACCTTCGAATACGATCCGCGTCATCTCGGTTATCGCCAGGAAGCCTTTCCCAATGGCTTCCTGTACGACACCCGGATCAGCGGCAACCACAACAGTGGCCACGAATTCCGCGCCGGCAAGCGTGGCAATGGTGTGATCGGTCGTTTGCTGCAGCCCGAGGAACGCTGGGCCCTGCTCGAATACCTGAAAGTCCTCGGCGGCCCACTGGAGTCGCAACTGCCATGACCCCTCCCCTTCGCGTTCACGTTAAAAGGATGTCTACATGCTGACCCGACTCTGGCTGCGCCTCGGCGCCTTTCTGGGCAAGAGCCTGCTGATCCTGATCGGCCTCGGGCTGGTCGGCTGGGCCCTGGCCAGCGGCTGGTACGCCTGGCGCCATAGCGGCCCGGTGTCCGCCGAGGAACAGATTCCGCCCGGCGAATCGGCCATGACCCAGGACATCATCCAGACCGCGGTGCGCATCGTCGACCAGCACCGCGAGGGCACCCGCTACCTGCGCGATGCCCATGCCAAGGCCCATGGCTGCGTGAAGGCCGAGGTTCAGGTGCCGAGTGATCTGAGCAGCGATCTGCGCCAGGGTGTGTTTGCCGAGCCGGGCAAGACCTGGCAGGCGCTGATACGCCTGTCCAATGGCAACGCCTATCCCCAGTTCGACAGTATTCGTGATGCCCGCGGCATGGCGCTGAAGCTGCTCGATGTACCGGGCAAGCAATTGCTGCCGGGGCAACAGGGGCGCAACGAGCAGGATTTCGTGATGTTCAGTCATCCGAACTTCTTCGTCAGCGATGTCGCCGAGTACCAGCAGAACATCGGGGCCCAGGCGGACGGCAAGCAGGTGCTGGCGTTTTTCCCGAGCTGGAACCCGACCACCTGGCAGGTACGCCATCTGTTTATCGCCCTGGCGACCTTGGCACCGGCGCCGATCAGTCCGACGCAGACCACTTACTTTTCGGTCTCGCCCTACAAGTTCGGCAATGACAACGCCAAGTTCCGTGTAGCCCCTGACCCGCAGAGCTGCCCGGAATATGCCTTGCCGAAACAGAATGAGGACCTGCCGAACTTCCTTCGTAGCGCCCTGACCCAACAGTTATCCACAGACCGTGTCCCGGCCTGTTTCGTCTTGCAGATCCAGCGGCAGAATGCGCACCTGTATATGCCGATCGAAGACACCAGCATTGAATGGAAGGAGAGTGATGCGCCGTTCCAGACGGTGGCGCGGATCCGGATTCCGGCCCAGGATTTCGATACGCTGGAACAGAATATCGCCTGTGACAACCAGTCGTTCAGCCCTTGGCACGGTCTTGAGGCGCACCGGCCGATTGGTGGGATCAACCGGTTGCGCAAGGCGGTGTATGACGCGGTCAGCGATTACCGGCATAGCCGCAACGCCGAGCAATAAACCCCAGACGACAAAAAGCCCGCACAAGGCGGGCTTTCTGTGATGACCTGGCGTTCAGTGGTCCAGATCATTTGAAGATGGCGCAGCGGACGGGACTCGAACCCGCGACCCCCGGCGTGACAGGCCGGTATTCTAACCGACTGAACTACCGCTGCGCGTAGCGTTGAAGCGAAATGGTGGGTGATGACGGGATCGAACCGCCGACCCTCTGCTTGTAAGGCAGATGCTCTCCCAGCTGAGCTAATCACCCTTTCGTTTCGGTGCGGGCGCATTATGCCACAAAAAATCCATAACGCACTGATTTAGATAATCTTTTTTCAGCACTTGGATTTCTTGAGGCTCAGCCCGCAAAAAAACCGGGCCAGAGGGGCGAAACACAGCCGCCCGACTCTGGCCGCCAATGGCCTATTTCAATGCGACCGAAGGGCGGTGCCCTGGCTTCCGGCAGCCGGGGCATGCCCGCGTACCGCCAGGATGACCACCAGCATCCCCAACCCGCAGACCCCGGCGGTGATCACGAACGCGACGTTGTAACCTCCGCCGTACTGCACCACCAGACCGGTCAAAGACGGCGCAATGATGCCGGCAAGGTTGGCCAGCAAATGAACGAAACCACCGGTGCCACCGACACGATTCTTCGGCACGATGTCCTGAATCAGCCCCCAGCAGATCTGTGGTGTGACGAACAGGAAAACACTCGACACCGTGATGCAGGCCACCGCCATGCTCAACGACGACACCTGGGTGGTGATCATCACGCAAGTGGCCGCGACCCCAAGGCCGACGATCAGCACGCACTTGCGCGCCAGGATCACATTACCCAGCTTCCTGGCCAATGCATCGGTGACAAAACCGCCGCCCAGAAAGCCCAACGCCGCTCCCAACCACGGGATCACGGCGATGATGCTCATGCTCTTGATATCCAGGTGCTGAAAGTCCATCAGGTAGCTGGGTAGCCAGGTCAGGAAGAAATACAGCACATAGTTGAAGCAGAAAAACGCGGTCGCGACAGCCAGCACCGGAGCGGAAAAAATGTAGCTGACCAGGCTGCGGCCTTCCTGCACACCTTCGACCAGCACCTCGGCACGGCTGACACGAATCAACTCGCGCTCGGCCTCGGACACCTTCGGGTGCTGCTCGGGCGTGTCCTTGAAGATCAACAGCCAGGCCACCAGCCACAGCGCACCCAGCAAGGCGATCACCACAAACGACACCCGCCAGCCGTAATTCAGCGCCACCAGGCCGACGATCGGCCCCGCCACGGCCGCACCCAGGGGCTGGCCGCAGTTGGTGAAGCCCAACGCCCGCCCAGCCTCTTCCCGAGGAAACCAGTTAGTGATCGCCTTGTTGGTGGTGGTGCCCATCGGCCCCTCGCCCATGCCGAACAACACCCGGAAAATCAGCAGGTGGACGTACCCGGTAATGATCGCGGTCAAACCGCAAAACAGCGACCAGACACCCGCCGCCCAGGCAAAGACCTTTTTCGGACCATAGGTATCGGCAGCCCAGCCGCCGACAAAGCACAGGGCGCAGTAGCCGATGAAAAAGCTGCTGAAGATAAAGCCCATCTGGGCATCGTCGATGTGCAGTTCGGTTTTCAACAACGGCGCCACCACCGACAGTGCGGCGCGATCCAGGTAGTTGAGCATGCCGGCAAAAAACAGCAGCCCGGCGATTTTCCAGCGGTAGTTGTCTTTCATTTTTTATGGCCTTTATTATTTTTAGAGAGTGACAGCCTGTGGTGGCTCAACTGATCAGCGCATGGTCCGTGCAATAGCTGCGCAACACCTCGACATCGGGCACAAAACCAAGGCCAGGCACGTCGGGCAGGCTCATGCGGGGTTTGAAGGCGAGTTCGGGATACAGCAGGCGCTCGAACTCGATAAAGGGGACTTCCAGTGCCACGTCCGCCGGTAACAAGGTGCACAGGTGGGCGACGGCGAGCAGCCCCGGGCCGAAGTAGAAGCAATGGGGCACGACGCGGACAGCGTGCTCACGAGCAATGGCGAAAACCTCCAGCATCGCGCTGATGCCCCCGACCTTGGCGACGCTGGGTTGCAGGACATCGACCGCACCCTGCTCGACCAAGGCGCGAATACCCTTCACCCCAGCGGCGTTTTCACCGGCGGAAATCGCCACGCCATGACCACGCACCCGGGCCAGGCCATTGATATCGTCGGGCGGCCAGACGGGCTCCTCCAGCCAACCGAGGTCAAGCTCGCGCAACTGTTCAGCCATGTCGCACGCCTGGGCAACGGTCCATGGGCAATTGACATCGACCATCAACTCGCCGACCGACACCGGCAGCGCCGCACGGGCCGCCGCAATGGCCGCACAGGTGGTTTCATGCAGCTTGATCTTGCGAAAGCCCTGCTGGCGGGCGCGGTTGACCTGGGCAAACACCTCGTCGGGATCGCCGCCATAACTGACCAGGCTGGCATACAACTCAAGCTCGCGCAGCGTGCCACCCAGCAGCTGGAACAACGGCTGGCCGGCCACTTGTGCGGCCAGGTCCCACAAGGCGATGTCGATACCGGACAAGGCATACACCATCGGCCCGGTCGAACCGAAACCATGCAGGGCGCGACGTGCGACTTCCAGGGTCTGGGCGCGGTCGGCCAGCGCGGTGCCGATGAACATGGGCGCCACTACGTCAGTCAACGCCTTGAAGGTCACCGGATTGGAACCGTGGCCAAACGCCTCGCCCCAACCGCTCAGGCCCGTGTCGGTGGTGACCTTGAGCATCAGGCTTTCCATACGCCGATGTCGGGGCGATGCGGCATTGAAGGCATCGTCGTCCTTGGCCGGCCCGAGGTTCTTGCGCTCGGGGGTGCCCGCGGAAAACGGGATGCTCAGGCGGATGATCTCGATACTGCGAATAATCACAGGCAGGTCTCCCAACGCTTTTTTTGGTTTTATAAACTGACGAGGAGCAGTGTTACGTTATCGTACAACATCATTAAGAGAGGAAGGAATGAATCGTGTGGATTATCCGAACAACGGAGTCGGGAATACCGGCCTGGGAACGGCGCAACATTGATCGCTGGGGAATCGAGGGCTGAGGCCGGCTTGAATGCGTAGGTGAAAACCGCGGCGGGCGCTGGATCCGAAGGGAATTCGGAAAACAAAAAAGCCCGCACAAGGCGGGCTTTCTGTGATGACCTGGCTTTCAGTGGTCCAGATCATCGAATATGGCGCAGCGGACGGGACTCGAACCCGCGACCCCCGGCGTGACAGGCCGGTATTCTAACCGACTGAACTACCGCTGCGCGTAACACTGATATCGAATGGTGGGTGATGACGGGATCGAACCGCCGACCCTCTGCTTGTAAGGCAGATGCTCTCCCGGCTGAGCTAATCACCCTTCGCTTTCGGTGTGGCGCGCATTCTACGGAGCACCCCACACTCTGGCAAGCACTTTTTTTAATATTTTTCTCAGGGCTTCCAAAGACTTAGCAGAGGGTTGGCCTATCGGGCCATGAAGAGAATAATGCCCACCTTTGTATAAAGGAGAGATGCACCCCATGTGGTTCAAGAACCTGCTTATCTATCGCCTGACCCAAGATCTGCCTTTTGATGCCGAGGCGCTGGAAACCGCACTGGCGACCAAACCGGCCCGCCCCTGTGCAAGCCAGGAGTTGACCACTTACGGTTTCGTCGCGCCCTTCGGCAAAGGCGAAGACGCCCCGCTGGTGCATGTCAGCGGCGACTTCCTGCTGGTGGCCGCGCGCAAGGAAGAACGCATCCTGCCGGGTAGCGTGGTGCGCGATGCGCTGAAGGAAAAGGTCGAGGAGATCGAAGCCGAACAGATGCGCAAGGTCTACAAGAAGGAGCGTGACCAGCTCAAGGATGAAATCATCCAGGCGTTCCTGCCCCGTGCGTTTATCCGTCGTTCTTCGACCTTTGCCGCGATTGCGCCGAAACAGGGCCTGATCCTGGTCAACTCGGCCAGCCCGAAACGCGCCGAAGACCTGCTGTCGACCTTGCGTGAAGTGCTCGGCACCCTGCCGGTGCGTCCGCTGACGGTGAAAACCGCGCCAAGCGCGATCATGACCGACTGGGTGAAGACCCAGGTGACCGCGGAGCATTTCTTCGTTCTCGACGAATGCGAGCTGCGTGATACCCATGAAGACGGCGGCATTGTGCGCTGCAAGCGCCAGGACCTGACCGGCGAGGAAATCCAGCTGCACCTGAGCACCGGCAAGGTGGTGACCCAATTGTCCCTGGCCTGGCAGGACAAGTTGTCCTTCGTGCTCGACGACAAGATGGTGGTCAAGCGCCTGAAGTTCGAAGACCTGCTGCAGGATCAGGCCGAACAGGACGGCGGCGAAGAAGCCCTGGGCCAGCTGGATGCCAGCTTCACCTTGATGATGCTGACCTTCGGCGAGTTCCTGCCGCAGCTGTTCGAGGCCCTGGGTGGCGAGGAAATGCCGCAGGGTATCTGATGCCGAGCGCGGTCCCTGTGCAGGAGCCGGCTTGCTGGCGATGGGGGCCTAGAGGTCGCTAAAGGCTTCGCGGGCAAGCCCTGCTCCTACAGTGCGTTGTCAGGCACAGATTTTGTGTACGACACAGACCTGTAGGAGCCTGGCTTGCCAGCGAAGAGGCCCTCAAGATCACCAAAGGCTTCGCAGGCAAGCCCCTCTCCCACAGGCCCCCGCGCTTGTCTGGCCCAACACTGCATATAACAAGGAAACCCCCATGCGCGCTCTGGCCACACTCAGCCGCTTCGTCGGCAATACCTTCGCCTACTGGGTGCTGGTTTTCGCCGTGCTGGCGTTCCTGCAACCCACCTGGTTCATCGCCCTGAAATTCGCCATCGTGCCGCTGCTCGGCCTGGTGATGTTCGGCATGGGCCTGACCCTCAAACTCGACGATTTCGCCGAAGTCGCCCGCCATCCCTGGCGCGTGGCCCTGGGCGTGATCGCCCACTTTATTATCATGCCCGGCGTTGCCTGGCTGCTCTGCCGGATCTTCCAGCTACCGGCGGAAATCGCCGTCGGGGTGATCCTGGTCGGCTGCTGCCCCAGTGGCACCTCCTCCAATGTCATGACCTGGCTGGCCCGCGGCGATCTCGCGCTGTCAGTGGCCATCGCCGCCGTCACCACCCTCCTCGCCCCGCTGCTGACCCCCGCGCTGATCTGGCTGCTGGCCTCGGCCTGGTTGCCGGTTTCGTTCGGCGAGCTGTTCTGGTCGATCCTGCAGGTGGTGTTGCTGCCGATTGTGCTCGGTGTCGTCGCCCAACGCCTGCTGGGGGCGCGGGTCCGCCATGCGGTGGAAGTCCTGCCGCTGGTGTCGGTGGTGAGCATCGTGATCATCGTCGCCGCCGTGGTCGCCGCCAGCCAGGCGAAGATCGCCGAGTCCGGCCTGCTGATCATGGCCGTGGTCATGCTGCACAACAGCTTCGGCTACCTGCTGGGTTACTTCACCGGCCGCCTGTTCAAGCTGCCACTGGCCCAGCGCAAATCCCTGGCACTGGAAGTCGGCATGCAGAACTCGGGGCTGGGCGCCGCGTTGGCCAGCGCGCACTTCTCGCCGCTGGCGGCGGTGCCCAGCGCGTTGTTCAGTGTCTGGCACAATATTTCCGGCGCCCTGCTCTCAACCTGGTTCCGCCGCATGAGCGAAAAGCAGGATCGCGAACAAGCCGCTGACAGTGCCCTGAACTGAAGGAAACTTGATCCCCCGGGCAGGAATGGGCACTATAGTGCGCAGCGCAGGGACGACCTTGCGGCTTGCGCGCGGTATCCATCCGGGGACGACCCCATCCATAGATGGAGGTCTTCATGTCCTGGATCATTCTGTTTTTCGCCGGTCTCTTCGAAGTCGGCTGGGCCGTTGGCCTCAAGTACACCGACGGCTTCAGCCGCCCGCTCCCCACCGCCCTCACCGTCGCGGCCATGGCCGTCAGCCTCGGCCTGCTGGGCCTTGCCATGAAGGAATTGCCGCTGGGCACCGCCTATGCGATCTGGACCGGTGTCGGCGCGGTGGGCACGGTGATCGCCGGGATCATCCTGTTCGGTGAGTCCATGGCGTTGTTTCGACTGGCGAGTGTGGGCTTGATCATCGCGGGATTGATCGGCCTGAAAGTCTCGGCCGCCTGACGCGCGCCCTGTAGGAGCCGGCTTGCTGGCGATGGCGTCCGAATGGACGCTGCAAGGCTCAAGGGCCTCATCGCCAGCAAGCCGGCTCCTACAGGGTTTATTTCGCCCGCCAGTTCGGTGGGCGACACCGCCACCTAGCGGTGCACCATCCCCCGCAACTGCAACACCTGCTCACGCAACTGCTCCGGCACCGCCACTTCGGCCCCGACCGGCGTCCCCGCCACCAGGGTCACCCGCGACCACAAGCGCCGGAACAACCCCTTGCTCGGATCACGGCTGAAGAAACTGCCCCACAAACCTTGCAGCGCCAGCGGAATCACAGGCACCGGAGTCTCCTCCAGCACACGGGTCATGCCGCCCTTGAACTCGTTGATCTCACCGTCGGTGGTCAGCTTGCCTTCAGGGAAGATGCACACCAACTCCCCCTCCTTCAGGTACTCGGCGATTTTCCGGAACGCGCGCTCGTAGATCTCCAGATCTTCACTGCGCCCAGCAATCGGAATCGCCCCCGCCGTGCGAAAGATGAAGTTGAGCACCGGCAAGCGGTAGATCTTGTAATACATCACAAACCGGATCGGCCGCCGCACCGCGCCGCCGATCAGCAATGCATCGACAAACGACACATGGTTGCAGACCAGCAAGGCCGCCCCCTCATCGGGAATCAACTCCAGGTTGCGGTGCTCGACGCGGTACATGGAATGGCTGAGCAGCCAGATCATGAAACGCATGCTGAACTCGGGCACGATCTTGAAGATATAGGCGTTGACCGCGATGTTCATCACCGACACCACCAGGAACAACTCGGGGATCGACAGCTTCGCCACGCTCAGCAGCAGGATCGAGACAATCGCCGAGACCACCATGAACAACGCGTTGAGAATGTTGTTCGCGGCAATCACCCGGGCCCGCTCGTTCTCGGCGGTCCGCGACTGGATCAGGGCATACAGCGGCACAATGTAGAAACCGCCGAACACGCCGAGCCCGAGGATATCCACCAGCACCCACCAGGCCTGGTGATAACCGAGGATCGCCAGCCAGTCGTTGGCCTGTACGTTCTGCGGCAGGTTGCCGGAATGCCACCACAACAACAGGCCGAACAGCGTCAGCCCGAACGAGCCGAAGGGCACCAGGCCGATTTCCACCTTGCGCCCCGACAACCGCTCGCAAAGCATGGAGCCGGCGGCGATACCCACGGAAAACACCGTGAGGATCAACGTCACCACGGTTTCATCGCCGTACAACCACTCCTTGGCGTACGCCGGGATCTGCGTCAGATAGATCGCCCCGACGAACCAGAACCAGGAGTTGCCGACAATCGAGCGCGATACCGCGGGCGTCTGCCCCAGGCCCAGGCGCAAGGTGGCCCAGGACTGGCTGAAGATATTCCAGTTCAGCCGCAGTTGCGGGGTCGCCGCCGCCGCCCGGGGAATGCTGCGACTGGCCAGGTAACCGAGCACCGCCACCAGCACAATGGCGCTGGAGACGATGGGCGCGTAGTGCGCCGAAGACATCATCACCCCGGCGCCGATGGTCCCCGCCAGGATCGCCAGGAAGGTGCCCATTTCCACCAGGCCATTGCCACCCACCAGTTCCTCTTCCCGCAGGGCCTGGGGCAGGATCGAGTATTTGACCGGGCCGAACAGCGCCGAGTGGGTGCCCATGGCGAACAGCGTCAGCAGCATCAACGACAGATGATCGAAGACAAAGCCCACGGCGCCCACCGCCATGATCACGATTTCACCCAGCTTGATCACGCGGATCAGCGCGTCCTTGGCGAACTTCTCGCCGAACTGGCCGGCCAGGGCCGAGAACAGGAAGAACGGCAGGATGAACAGCAAGGCACAGAGGTTGACCCAGATGCCGCGATCACCCGTGAGGGCCAGCTTGTAGAGGATGGCGAGGATCAACGACTGCTTGAACAGATTGTCGTTGAACGCACCGAGGGACTGCGTGACGAAGAACGGCAGGAAGCGCCGTGTACGCAGCAGGCTGAACTGTGAGGGGTGACTCATCTTCCCTGTACCTGAGTGGCGCCGAGAGCGGCTTTCTTGTTGGAAGGCGGATCACCACCCCCGGGCCACAACCTTACCTAAAATCAGGCAACTATTTCGCTATTCCTGCCAGGCAAGGCGAAACAAAAAGCTCGCCTTTATAGGCTCCGCGCAAGGTCTTCGAACCGACAATCAGCCAGAGCACCGCCAGCAACGCCACCAGTACCAGGCCGAAACCACTGAAAAAGCCCAGGTGCAAGGTGCTGCCCAGTTTCAAGGTCGCCAGGGAGTAGACGCCCAGGGGGAAGGTGTAGCCCCACCAGCCGAGGTTGAACGGGATGCCCCGGCGCAGGTAGCGCAAGGTGATAAGCACCGCCATCAGCATCCACCACAGACCGAAGCCCCAGAGGATGATCCCGGCGATCAGGCCCAGCCCGCTGGCGATTTCGCCGATGCCGGCGAAACCGTTGGCGGCGAAAATCGCTGGCGAGTCCGCGCCCAATACCAGCATGCCCAGGGCTCCGGTACCGATCGGGCCCAGCGCCAGCCAGCTCGAGGCTGCCATGTTTTCATGGGGCAATTTGTGCAGCGCCATGCGCAACAGCAGGATCACCAGGATGCTGAACGCCACCGGCACCGAGAACGCCCAGAGCACATAGCTGGTGATCAGCACGTTGAACTGCATAGGGCTATCGAGCAGGTGCGGCGCCAGCAGGCCACCGCTGGCCGCCGCCACTTCCGCGGCCACCACCGGCAACAGCCAGACCGCGGTCATCTGATCGATGCTGTGCTCCTGGCGGGTAAACATCAGGTAGGGAATCAGCACGCCGCAGGCCAGGGACATGGCCACGTCGATCCACCACAGCACTTCGGCGACCTGCACCGCGCCGTCGCCCCAACGCGGCACGCCGAACAGCAGGAAACCGTTGATGATGGTCGCCAGCCCCATGGGGATGGTGCCGAAGAACATCGAGACCGTGGAATGCCCGAAAATCCGCCGCGCCTCATGGAAAAACAACACCCAGCGCGCGCCATAGAGCAGGCTGAACACGGCGAACAGCAGGATATTGAACAGCCACAGGCCTTCGGCGAAGGCACGCTGGCCCGGGACTTCAATCGGCAACTGGGCCAGGGCCAGCGCCAGGACGCCGGTGCCCATGGTGGCGGCGAACCAGTTGGGGGTGAACTGGCGAATGACTTCGCGGGGGTGCTGGAGGTGGCCTAAAGGCCTGATTCCGGATTTGACGCTATTGGGGCACGTTTGCATGACTGACTCCTGTCCTCGGGTGAGGTTGCAGTCATCATAGAACCGTATCGAATATCCATATAACGGGTATTTTCTCTAACTGTTATCTGTTTTATAGATAAGCAGTCAGAGGCTGCCTTCGGTTTCGATCACCAATACCCGCGCCACACCCAAAGGTTCGGCCCCATCCTTGCGATAACGCATGCGGACCCGGCCATCGAGCACCACAAACACCTCCTGCCCGTCATTGACGTGCCAGACGTAGGGCTGGTCGCTCCAGTGCACGCGGGTGCTGATGCCGTTCATGCTGGCGATGTCCAGCGCCGCCCAGGGACGGCTGCCGGTGAAGCCGCGGCTACGCGATAATCATCATGGGCATCGCCGTAATCGCCTTCAACGGCATCAGCCCTTTTCATTTATCCGTGCCCACGCTGGTGTTTGCCGAGCAGCGCGAAGGCATCGAAATGCCGCGCTTTTCCCTGAAGGTCTGCGGCTTCAAGCCGGGCCCACTGAGTACCTCGGCGGGTGTCGATATCCAGGTTCATCATGGGCTTGAGATCCTGGAACAGGCCGATGTGATCATCATGCCATCATGGCGCGACACCGAAGAACGGCCGCCCGAGCCATTGCTGGAAGCCCTGCGCCAGGCACACGACAAAGGCACGCGGATCGTCGGCCTGTGCCTGGGGGCCTTTGTCCTTGCCGAAGCCGGGCTGCTGGACGGACGCAAGGCCACCCCCCATTGGAATTGGGCCTCGACCTTCGCCCGCAAATACCCTCGGGTGCTGCTGGATGCCGATGTGCTGTATGCCGAGTCCGGGCACTTGCTGACCTCGGCCGGCACCGCCGCCGGCCTGGATTGCTGCCTGTACCTGATGCAGCAACTGTGCAGGGCCGAGGTCACGCACAAGGTGGCCCGACGGCTGGTGGTCGCGCCCCATCGTTCGGGTGGCCAGGCGCAGTTTGTCGGGCGCCCACCCCATTAACGTCGAACACATCCCCCTGTAGGAGCCGGTTTGCTGGCGATGGCGATTTTCCAGTCGATAACGATGTCGACCATCAGATCGCAATCGCCAGCAAACCGGCTCCTGAAGGTCATGGGCTGTTAAACAGGCGCAAACCGCCGACAGAAGGACGCGTATCCACCTCTTGTTCCAAACGATAAAGATCCAGTTGAGCCTCCCGGCGTAACCACGCCGCATCCAGCACCGGCTCCGCACCCGGAGTTGGCCGCTTGATTTCATCGCCACGCACCAGCGCACCACGCAAAATCGCAAAACGCGCCCGGTTGATATGCCCGCCGGAGCCATAGGTGCCGGCCCGGCCCAACTTCGCGGCAACGCCGGTTTCTCGCCCGAACCAGCCGCCGCCGATACCGAGGCGCGCCATGATAAACGCATGATCGCGGAGAATCGCCGCACAGACCTGGATCAATTCGATAAAGGCCTGGGACGCGATATCCATCGCCTCCAGACCATGCAACTGGGCAATGCGCTTGCCGACCCACACGCCCTTGGTCCTGAGCAACAGCGCATCGACGCTGTCATGGGCCAACTCGACCCGACGCCGCGGATCAGCCTCGTGCAACAGCGCCTGCCGCAAACTCTGCAGGGCAAAGGCCATGGGCGCAGCGCCCTGGGGCCGCATCCGCCGTGAGGGCAGCACATGGCAGAGCAGTTGATGCAGGCCGAACAGGCTCTCGGGCTGCAGGAACAAACGGACCTGGGCGGACAACGGCTGCCAGGCCACCTCCTGCAGCAGACCGAGCATTTGTGTCAGGTCCGCAGACTGGAACCGCAGGGCAAGCTGGGTGGACGTCGGCAAGGGTACCCGGATGCCTGAGCGTGTGGGAGTCGTCATTGAGCACCGTGATCCTTCCGGTAAAAGACCCCAGTCTGACCAGCACCCCGCCGTCGATCTTGCAATAACCGATCAGCCGACTGACCGGTTCAGGCCACCAGGTCCCGTGCCGGACGACGCCACAGCAACATCAGCAAGGCCCCCAGGGACAGCCCGATCAACATCACGCCGTAGCCATCGGTCGTCGCGATCAGGCCGAAACTGCGGCACAAGTTGCCCGCCAGCAACGCCGGCAGGCAGAACGCCAGGTAGCTCAGTGCATAAAAGGCCGACATCAGACCCGCCCGCTCATGGGGCAAGGCCAGTGGCACCACACTGCGCAACGCGCCGAGGAAACCCGAGCCAAAACCGCTGCCCGCGACCAACGTGGCGAAGAGAAACAGAGGGAGACTGGCAGTGTGCACGGCCAGCAGAATCAGGCTGACACCGATGGCCAGCAGCACGGCCCCCAGGGGCAGGACTTTTTGCGCAGAACGATTGCGCTGGGTGAAGATCGCCAGAGCCCCGCTGAGGGTCAGCACCGCCACCAGCACGCCGCCGATCAGGTTGGAGGTCGAGCCGGTCGCGGCACGTACCAGCGAAGGCGCGAGCGACAGGTAGAAACCGCCCATGGCCCAGACCGCAACGTCCACCGGCAAGGCTATCCACAAGGCCTTGCGCGCTTGTGGTGGCACATGCAGGGTCGGGCGTAACGACGCCAGGGCGCCCGGCTGCGCACTGACCGTTTCCGGCAAGCGCCAGACATACGCCGCCTGCACCACCAGCAAACCAAACATGATCCAGTACACCAATTGCATGGGGTGTGGCGCGAACTCCACCAGCAAACCGGAACCGAGGCCACCGCAGGCCATGCCCAGCAAAGGCGCAATGCTGTTGATCAGCGGCCCCTTGCGGTTGTCATTGTCCAGCAGGGACGCACCCAGTACGCTGGTCGCCATGCCGGTGGCAAAGCCCTGCAGTGCCCGCGCGGCGATCAGCAACACGGCGCTGTCGGCCGAGATAAACAGCAACATCGCGCCGATATCCAACAACAGCGCGGCAAAGATCACCGGCCGCCGACCCAGATGGTCGGACAGCGAACCGACCGTCAACAGCGCCGCCAGCAGACTCAGGGCATACACCCCGAAGATCAGCGTCAGGGTCGCCGCGGAAAACTGCAGGGTTTCCTGATACAGGTGATACAAGGGCGTCGGCGCGCTGGAGGCGGCCAGAAAGGTCAGCAAGGTGATCGACAGGAACACCTGGCTCGCCAGGTTGGAGACCGGCGTTTCGACGCGGTTGGACATGGGTACACTCCACAGGAAAGCGCAAAAGCTAAAATATTGCTTTTGCGGAGTGTGCTACGGCTTTTCTCTTAAAGCAAATTCTTTGTGTTAAGGTTTTGGCATGGCGATCAAAGAAAGTGTACGTCCGGGCGGCCGCAGTGCCCGGGTGCAGGAATCGATTCATCAGGCAGTCCGCGCGCTTCTCGAAGAGCAGGACCGCGCGAGCCTGACCGTCCCGCAGATCGCGGCGCGGGCCGGGGTTACGCCCTCGACCATCTATCGGCGCTGGGGCGACCTGGCGGCGTTGTTGGCGGATGTGGCCTTTGCCCGTATGCGCCCGGAGGTCGAACCGGCCAATACCGCCAGCCTGCGCGGCGACCTGCGGGCCTGGGCCGAGCAGTATCTGGATGAAATCAGCTCGGAACCGGGCCGGCAGATGATGCGTGATGTGCAATGCAGCCCCAGCACGGGCTATTGCACGACCATTCTCGGCGGACAGTTGCAGACCATTCTCGATCGCTACCCGAGCGAAAACCTGCCCAGCGTCGAGCGCCTGCTCGACCTGATCGTCGCGCCGACGGTGTTCCGGGTGCTGTTCGCGGACGCGCCGTTGAGTGTCGACGCACTGCACCGGCAGATCGAACTGGCACTCACTGCCCCGTAGCAACAGGGCTGCGACCTTGGTCGACACTGACGCCGCCCGGCCATCGTGCGAGACTGTAGCGCCAGGGCCGGACTGCCCTCGGGATGTCTTTTGCCGGGAGTTTCCATGTCGCTGTCCAGCGGGCTGATCGCCGCCGTCGCCCTGGCCTATATGGCCATTATGTTCGCCATCGCCTTTTATGGTGACCGCCGCAGCGCGCCCTTGCCGCCGCGCGTGCGGGCCTGGGTGTACAGCCTGTCGCTGGCCGTCTATTGCACCAGTTGGACCTTCTTCGGCGCGGTCGGCCAGGCCGCCGACCAGCTCTGGGCGTTCCTGCCGATCTACCTGGGCCCCGTGCTGCTGCTGGTGTTCGCGCCCTGGGTCCTGCAGAAGATGGTGCTGATCAGCAAACAGGAAAACATCACCTCCATCGCCGACTTCATCGCCGCCCGCTACGGCAAGTCGCAGTCCCTGGCGGTGGTGGTGGCGCTGATCTGCCTGGTCGGCGTGCTGCCCTATATCACCCTGCAACTGAAAGCCATCGTCCTCGGCGTCAACCTGTTGATCGGTGCCGGCGCCGACGCCATGGGCGTCCGCGCCCAGGACACGGCCCTGGTGGTGTCGCTGATCCTGGCGCTGTTCACCATCGTCTTCGGTACCCGCAACCTCGACGCCACCGAACACCACCGCGGCATGGTGCTGGCGATTGCCTTCGAATCCCTGGTCAAGCTGTTCGCCTTTCTCGCCGTCGGCGCCTTCGTCACCTACGGCCTCTATGACGGTTTCGATGATTTGTTCGACCAGGCCAAAACCTCGGCGCTGCTGGCCGAATACTGGGAGGAAACGGTCAACTGGCCATCCATGGTGGTGCAGACCGGCGTGGCGATGATGGCTATCATCTGCCTGCCCCGGCAGTTCCATGTCACCGTGGTGGAAAATATCGAACCCCAGGACCTGCGCCTGGCCAAGTGGGTGTTCCCCGCCTACCTGATCCTCGCGGCACTGTTCGTGGTGCCGATCGCCCTGGCCGGGCGCATGATGTTGCCCACGGATGTCCTGCGCGACTCCTACGTTATCAGCCTGCCGTTGGCCCAGGCCCATCCGGCGCTGGCCTTGCTGGCCTTTATCGGTGGCGCTTCGGCGGCCACCGGCATGGTGATTGTCGCCAGCGTCGCGCTGTCGACCATGGTCTCCAATGACATGCTGCTGCCCTGGCTGCTGCGCCGGCAGAACTCCGAGCGGCCGTTCGAAGTGTTCCGTCACTGGATGCTCTCGGTGCGCCGAGTCAGCATCGTCGCCATTCTCCTGCTGGCCTACGTCAGCTACCGACTGCTGGGCTCGACCGCGAGCCTGGCAACCATCGGCCAGATCGCCTTCGCCGCCGTGACCCAACTGGCACCGGCCATGCTCGGCGCGCTGTACTGGAAACAGGCCAACCGCCGCGGGGTGTTTGCCGGTATCGCCGGCGGTACCTTCCTCTGGTTCTATACCTTGATCCTGCCGATCGCCGCCCACAGCCTGGGATGGTCGCTGAGCAGTTTCCCCGGGTTGGCCTGGCTGCACGGCAACCCGCTGAACCTGCCGATCAGTCCGCTGACCCAGGGCGTGGTGCTGTCACTGGCGGGCAACTTCACCCTGTTCGCCTGGGTCTCGGTGCTGTCGCGCACGCGGGTCTCCGAGCACTGGCAGGCCGGGCGTTTTATCGGCCAGGAACTCAACGCCCGACCCGGCGCCCGCTCGATGCTGGCGGTACAGATCGAAGACCTGCTGACCCTCGCCGCACGCTTTGTCGGCGAAGAACGCGCGCGCCAGAGTTTTATCCGTTTCGCCTATCGCCAGGGCAAGGGCTTCAACCCGAACCAGAACGCCGACAGTGACTGGATCGCCCACACCGAGCGCCTGCTGGCCGGGGTACTCGGGGCGTCCTCGACCCGCGCGGTGGTGAAAGCCGCCATTGAAGGGCGGGAAATGCAACTCGAAGATGTCGTCCGGATCGCCGACGAAGCCTCCGAAGTCCTGCAGTTCAACCGCGCGTTGCTGCAAGGCGCCATCGAAAACATCACCCAGGGCATCAGCGTGGTCGACCAGTCCCTGAGGCTGGTGGCCTGGAACCGGCGTTACCTGGAACTGTTCAATTACCCGGACGGCCTGATCAGCGTCGGCCGGCCGATTGCCGATATCATCCGCTACAACGCCGAACGCGGCCTGTGCGGGCCCGGCGAGGCCGAAGTGCATGTCGCGCGGCGCCTGCACTGGATGCGCCAGGGCCGCGCGCATACCTCGGAGCGGCTGTTCCCCAACGGCCGGGTGATCGAGCTGATCGGCAACCCGATGCCCGGTGGCGGTTTTGTCATGAGCTTCACCGACATCACCGCGTTCCGCGAGGCCGAGCAGGCCCTGACCGAAGCCAACGAGGGCCTGGAACAGCGCGTCACCGAACGGACCCACGAACTGTCGCAACTGAACATCGCCCTGACCGAGGCCAAGGGCACGGCGGAAACGGCCAACCAGTCCAAGACCCGATTCCTCGCGGCGGTCAGCCACGACCTGATGCAGCCACTGAACGCCGCCCGCCTGTTCTCCGCCGCCCTCTCCCACCAGGACGACAGCCTGTCCCCGGAGGCCCAGCAACTGGTCCAGCACCTGGATAGCTCGCTGCGTTCGGCCGAGGACCTGATCAGCGACCTGCTGGATATTTCGCGCCTGGAGAACGGCAAGATCACGCCCAATCCGCAGCCTTTTGTCCTCAACGAACTGTTCGACACCCTCGGCGCGGAATTCAAGGCCCTGGCCCAGGAGCAAGGCATGAGCTTCCGGGTTCGTGGCAGCCGTTTGCCGGTGAACAGCGATATCAAGCTGTTGCGGCGGATCCTGCAGAACTTCCTGACCAATGCCTTCCGCTACGCCAAGGGCCCGGTCCTGCTCGGCGTACGGCGCCAGGGCGGCCAGTTGTCATTGGAAGTCTGGGACCGCGGGCCGGGCATTCCCGAGGACAAGCGCCAGGTGATTTTCGAGGAATTCAAACGGCTGGACAGCCACCAGACCCGTGCCGAAAAAGGCCTGGGGCTGGGCCTGGCGATTGCCGACGGGTTGTGCCGGGTACTCGGGCATCGCCTGCAGGTGCGCTCCTGGCCGGGGCGCGGCAGTGTGTTCAGCGTCAGCGTGCCGATTGCCCGTCATCCGACGAATGCGCTCGGCAAGATCGCGCCCGTCAACGGTCAGGCGCTGAGTGGTGCGCAGGTGTTATGCGTAGATAACGAAGACAGCATTCTGATCGGCATGCACAGCCTGCTGACCCGCTGGGGCTGCCAGGTTTCGACCGCGCGCAATCGCGAGGAATGCGCCGCGCTGCTCGATGGCGGCCTGCGTCCGCAACTGGCGCTGGTGGACTATCACCTGGATGACGGCGAGACCGGAACCGGCCTGATGACCTGGATGCGCACGCGCCTGGCGGAGCCGCTGCCCGGCGTGGTGATCAGCGCCGACCTGCGTCCGGAAACCGTCGCGCAGGTGCATGGGGCGGGATTGGAGTACCTGGCCAAACCGGTGAAGCCGGCGGCGTTGCGAGCCTTGTTGAGTCGGCATCTGCCCCTCTGAAGACTTCACCGACGCTTTCGCGGGCAAGCCCTGCTCCTACAAGGTTGTGTTGTACACAAAGTCCGTGAACGACGACGTACTGTAGGAGCAGGGCTTGTCGGGACGCCGCACCGCCGCGAAGAGGCCCGTAAGACTGGCATCGCCCATTCGGACGCTATCGCCTACAAGCCGAGCTGCAGGGACCATGCCCAACCTGGCGGATCACTCCGGCAATTGCACCACGCCATCCTCATCGGTCATCGCCCGCTCCAGCAGCTCCGCCGGCAGGCTCTTGCTCGCCCGCGCGCCCAGCAGCTTGAGCTGCTCGCTGCGGCTGACCAGGTTGCCACGCCCGTCCGTCAGCTTGTTCCGTGCGGCGGCGTAGGCCTTGTCCAGTTGCTGGAGGCGATTGCCGACCTCGTCCAGGTCCTGGATAAACAACACGAACTTGTCGTACAGCCAACCGGCGCGCTCGGCGATTTCCCGGGCATTCTGGCTCTGGCGTTCCTGCTTCCAGAGGCTGTCGATCACCCGCAAGGTGGCGAGCAAGGTGGTCGGGCTGACAATCACGATATTACGGTCGAAAGCTTCCTGGAACAGGTTCGGCTCAGCCTGCAAGGCCGCCGAAAACGCCGCTTCGATCGGTACGAAAAGCAAGACGAAATCCAGGCTGTGCAAGCCTTCCAGGCGCTTGTAGTCCTTGCCGGCCAAGCCCTTCACATGATTGCGCAGCGACAGCACATGCTGCTTGAGCGCCGCCTGGCCGATCGCCTCGTCATCGGCGCCGACGTATTGCTGGTAGGCGGTCAGGCTGACCTTGGAGTCCACCACCACCTGCTTGTCGCCCGGCAACAGGATCAGCACATCCGGCTGGAAACGCTCGCCGTCCGGCCCTTTCAGGCTGACCTGGGTCTGGTACTCGCGGCCCTTCTCCAACCCGGCATGCTCAAGCACCCGCTCGAGAATCAGCTCGCCCCAGTTGCCCTGGGTCTTCTGGCCCTTGAGTGCCCGGGTCAGGTTGGTCGCCTCATCGCTCAGGCGCAGGTTCAGCTGTTGCAGGCGCTCCAGCTCCTTGCCCAGGGAGAAGCGTTCGCGAGCTTCCTGTTGATAACTTTCTTCCACGCGTTTTTCGAAGGACTGAATGCGTTCCTTCAGCGGGTCGAGCAATTGTCCGAGGCGTTGCTGGCTGTTTTCGGCAAACCGCGCCTCGCGCTCGTCGAAGATCTTCGCGGCCATTTCGGCAAACTGCGCACGCAACTCATCCCGTGAGCCCTGCAGGTCATCCAGGCGCTGCTGATGGCTGTCCTGCTGCTCCCGCAGCTCGGCGCTCAACGATGCCGCCTGGGCATCCAGGCGGCGCAGCTCGGCCTCCTTCTGGGCCCGCTCGAGGTTCCAGGCATGGGCGGCGTCGCGGCCGTTGTCACGCTCGATCTGCAGCAGTTCGACTTCCCGGCGCAACGCCGCCAGTTCCGCCTGCTTGACGGTATTGGCCTGGCTCAGGTCACTGACCTCATCGCGGCAGGCATCCAGCTGTGCGCCGAGCCCCTCCGCCGCCAACCGGGCACTGCTCAAGCGCTCGTCCAGCAACACCAGCTCCGCCTGGGCGGCACTCGCCCGGCGCTGCAACTGCCAGGCCAGCGCCAGCAACGGCACCGCCGCGCCCGCCAAACCGAGCAAGAGACTGGTCAGATCCAACGCCATAAGGACTCCCAAGGTGCCAACGAATTGTAAAGAATCAAGGGTAACGAAGCCGATCGACCCTGGACAGTTCGAGCCAGGTAGAAATCGTATCGGGCCTGGACAAGGGCAAGGAAGCCAAGCGAAATTTCATGTGGCATTGCACGCCAGATCGCGGGGCGCGCCACTCTACGCTGTTTTTCGTACGGGTAAAGTCGAAAAAACCCGGCATGCCCGTCCTAGAGCAAGCGCTTGGGACAATCCACAGAAGCTGTGGATAACTCAGTGGACAACCCCTCTCCAACCCTCGCAAAGCCGCATGGAATGGGGCTCGCAGTCAAACTGTCGATTTTTTCACCAATAAAAAAAGACGATATTTTTCATTGACTTGTATTTGCGATACAGGCATTCGAGGGACAGATTGCGCAGATGACACTCAGGTGACAAGCCATGGCCCAATTGTGCACAAGTAGTGCGATAACGGTTATATCGACGCACCTTTTTTGCACAGGCGCGGCCATTCGCCCTTCAACGCTGCCCCTGGACGGGTACGCTACCCCCTGCTTCGGGCAGCGTGCCGCCGGCTGAATCCCGCCTCGATACCCCGGCAGCGCCCCGCACAAAATTTTTTGCTAACACACTTCCCTTATCCGTTTTAATGCGATAGTATCCGCACCGTTAGTACCAAGCTGAAAGTCAATTCTGGTCGAACATTCCCTCATAAGCACTCTCCAAAATGGATCAGTCGCTCGAACGAAGGGATCGACCCCTCGATGGTTTCCAGGTAAATCCTCTCCAGTACAGCCTTATGAAAGGCGGCTGCCGAAGGTTATTACTCTGACCGAACCAACCTGCAAGATTGATCAGGATCTTCACCCCGGGCCCAGAACCTTTGCCCTTGTTGTGATTGCCTGCCCTCCTAAGTACCTACCTGCCAGCCCCAGCGCCACTTGATTTCATGCGCTCAACTGGCGGCTTTGTTCCAGTCAGGTTCTTCGTCCGATCCATAATGGTTCGACGCTACTGGAACGTTTTAACGTTGCACGGATCAGATTCCGTGTCATTTGCAGGAACACCTAATAATTATGTCGACTCAAATCCATACCCAGGACGCTATTCGCACCCTGACCAACGCCTTCGCACCGATGAACTGCCTGATCATGGCCGCTCGCAAAGGCTGCTTCAGCTTCACGCTGGTCAACGAACACGGTATCGCCCGTCACAGCGAACGCCTGTACCCGGACCAGTACTCCAGCGCCGAACCGCTGCAGGCGGTCATCGACCGCACGCGCCAAGCCCTGGTTGCCTGAAGCTCATATAACCCAGCTTCGAAACAAGCTGTAACCCAAAAGCCCGGCCTTTGTTGCCGGGCTTTTTATTGCCTGAAGTTTCGCGATTTTGGCTGTATTGCTAAGCACGAATAAATATATAAGCCGCGCGCTCATGGTTTAAATATTTTAAAAACAGTCCTTTACAGCAAAGATATGACACTACACTTCAACTCAAGCGGCCCGGGCCGCTTCCGGCGGGCCTGAACGCCTCAACCGCTACCAGGGGCCAGGCCACGCCGACCAATAAAAAACGCCGATCACACGGCAGAAGCATCGAGGGTGTCATGGGTATCGCCGCCAGGGAACTGCGCCTTTATGTGATTCGCCCGACCCTGCTGTACCTGGGTCGCCACAGCCCGAGCGCCGAAGCACTGCTGCTGGGCATCGCCGCCAGCCAGTCGGACCTGGGCTCGGCCCTGCATGACCGCCGCGGCCACGGCCTGTACTGCATCGACGAAAGCCGCCATGCCGCGTTATGGGATCGCTACCTGGCCCCGGACCCGGAATTGGCCAGCCTGGTTCGTGGCCTGGCCAGCCAGCACGCTTTTTTTAGCAGCCCGAATCTCGAACTTGCGGTGAATCTTCGTTATTCCACGGCCATCGCCTGGCTGCTGGTGGAGGAACACCACCCACACCTGCCCGCCATCGACGATCTGCTCGGTATGGCGCGGATCTGGAGACAGACTTTCCAGCCACAAGGACGTTTAAGGGACTTCACCCGCGCCTGGCAAAGTTGTGACTCACCGGTCACTCCGGTCGCCTGTTAGCGCCAAACCCCAGTTTCTGGAAAAACCAATCGATTTTGGTCGGATTGTCCTACAAAACCGCTCTATCTCCAGTAATTCACCCTATAGCGCCGCAGCGAAAATGTTGCTACTTTTCGCCTCGGTGATCACCACGGAGTTCTAATAATGAAAAAAGTAATGCTCAAGACCACTCTCAGCCTTTCTGTTGCACTGGCATCCACCCAGTTGTTCGCGAGTGGCTTTGCCCTCAACGAACAGAGCATCAGCGGGATGGGGACCGGTTATGCGGGTCGATCTTCTTCTGCCGAAGATGCAAGCACCGTTTACGGCAACCCTGCCGGTATGTCCCTGCTCGGTCGCGATGAAGTGACCGCAGGTGTAGCAACCATCGATGCCAAGACCGATATCAGGAACGCCAGCGGCGGTCGCCCAGGCGGCACCAACGACGGCGATATGGTCCCGTTCACGTCTGTACCCAATGGCTTCATCGTCAAACAGCTGGGTAACGGCTGGGCAGTGGGTGTGGGGGCCTACGCACCTTTCGGCCTGGTAACCGATTATGAAAGCGGCTTTGCTGGCGCCAACTACGGCCAGAAGAGCGAAGTCAAGGTTGTCACCCTGCAACCGACTGTCAGCTATGCCATCAACGATATGGTGTCTATCGGCGGCGGTCCAACCTTCAACCGCATGAGCGGCGAACTGAGCTCCACAACCGCTACTGGCGGCTTTGTGGACGTCAAGGGTGACGACACGGCGGTGGGTTACAACCTCGGCGTGATTGTCCAACCGACCAGCAGCACCCGCCTGGGCCTGACCTACCATTCCAAGGTCAGCTACTCGCTGGATGGCCACACCGCCCTCAGCGGTCCTGGCTTCGGTCCTTTCGCCGGCACCCGCTACAAAGGCTCCCTGGATATCACCACGCCAGAGAACGTGGACTTCTCGGTCACCCAGAAACTGGATGATCAATGGACCGTCTATGCCGGTGCCACCTGGACCCGCTGGAGCCGCCTGCAAAACATCACCATCAACAACCAGGGTGTTTCGCCATTCCTCGGTGGCTCTGCCGGCCCTATCGGCACCATCACCGAACAACAGAACTGGCACGACACCTGGGCCTCGGCCATCGGTGTAGCCTACCGGGTCAACAAGGAATGGGTACTGCGCAGCGGCTTGTCGGTTGACCAGGCGCCTACCAACAACACCGATCGCTCCGTGCGTATCCCTACGGGTGATCGCAAGGCCATCAGCTTCGGTGCTGGTTACAGCCCAACCGACGACTGGACCATCGACCTCGCCGTCTCCTACCTCAAGGAAGAAGACGTCAACGTCAACCTGAACGTTCCAGGTAAAGGCGCCTACAGCTCCACGTACGAAAACAGTGCATGGGGCTTCGGCGCGGGTGCTACTTACAAGTTCTGATTCACGACGGGCCTGAACCGCTCGTTAGCTGGATAGAAAAAAACCCGCATCGCCTCTGATGCGGGTTTTTTATTGCCTGATGTTTATCAGGGCTTCGAGGCGATGGCCTTCTCCACGGCGGAGATCAGCTCGGGGTTGTCGGGTTTGGTCAAGCTGGAGAAGTGCGCGATCACCTTGCCCTGGCGGTCCACCACATACTTGTAGAAATTCCACTTCGGTGCCGCGCTCTGCTGCGCCAGCACCTTGAACAGGTGCACGGCATCCGGCCCCCTGACCACCTGCGGTTCGGTCATGGTGAAGGTGACGCCATAGTTCACATAACAGACCTTGGCCGTCTCGGCGCCATCATTGGACTCCTGCTTGAAGTCATCCGACGGCACGCCGATCAGTTCCAGGCCCTGGCCCTTGTAATGCTGGTAGAGCGCCTCAAGACCTTTGAACTGTGGGGCAAAGCCACAGAAACTGGCGGTGTTGACGATCACCAGCGGCTTGCCGGCAAAACGCTGGCAAAGATCGATGGACTCCTTGGCCCGTAACTTCGGCAATTGCCCCTGCAAGAGTTCCGGGCACCCGGCCGCCAGGGCCGCTCCGGAAAAGGCCATCAAAACGGCAGGAATCGCCAGCCAGCGCATCGCCATATCCTGAATCCTGGAGAAGAGATCGAAGCGTCAACTTACGCGCCGGCTCCCCTCCCTAGCAAGCGGCGCTTAACAAGCGCCCATGCCCAACTGCATCAACGCCAGGCCGCCCTGATGCCAGCCCCACCAGGCCAGCGCCAGCAGCCAGGCGATCACCGCCAGGGCCAGCAGCCGCGACCAGAAGGCACTCATGCCAGGCCTGCCTGTGCCTGCAACCGCGCCACGGGCCGCTCACGCACCGGCCAGTTCAAGGCCGCAGCGAGCAGGCTCAGGAGGATGGAAACCTGCCAGATCAAGTCGTAGCTGCCGGTATGGTCATACACCACCCCGCCCAGCCAGCCGCCGAGGAAGGCCCCCAGCTGGTGGAAGAGAAACACGATCCCACCGAGCATGGAGAGATTGCGCACGCCGAACAACGTCGCCACGGTGCCATTGGTCAGGGGCACCGTCGACAGCCAGAGAAAGCCCATGGCCATGCCGAACAGACAGGCACTGAATTGCGTGACCGGCACCCAGAGAAACACCGCGATCACCACCGCCCGTGCCAGGTACAAAGCAGTCAGCAGGCGTGGCTTGGACATCCGTCCGCCGAGCCAGCCGGCGGTGTAGGTACCGAAGATATTGAACAGGCCGATCAGCGCCAGCACCGTGGTCCCGACGGTGGCCGGCAAGTGCTGGTCGACCAGGTAGGCCGGCAGGTGCACACCGATGAATACCACCTGGAATCCGCAGACAAAAAAGCCGAACGCCAGCAACCAGAAGCCGGAATGGGAACAGGCTTCGCGCAGTGCCTCGGACAGGGTCTGCTCACCCGCAAGCTTGGGTAGCGGCTTGTCCTTGAGCATGCTCACCAGCGGCACGATCAGCGCCACCAGCACGCCCAGCACGAGCAAGGCCGTCGACCAGCCGAGCCAGCCGATCAACCCCAGGGTACCCGGCAGCATGGCGAACTGACCGAAGGACCCGGCGGCGCTGGCGATCCCCATGGCCATGCTGCGCTTCTCCGGCGGTACGGCACGTCCGACCACACCGAGGATCACCGAGAACGAGGTCCCCGACAGGCCAATACCGATCAGCAGGCCAGCACTCAGGGACAAGGTCAGCGCGGAATCGGACAGCCCCATGCAGACCAGCCCGACGGCGTACAACACGCCACCGATCAACACCACTTTCGCCGCGCCGAAGCGGTCGGCCAAGGCGCCGGTAAAGGGTTGGGACAGGCCCCAGATCAGGTTCTGCAAGGCGATGGCAAAAGCGAACACTTCGCGGCCCCAACCGAACTGCGCGCTCATGGGGGGCAGGAACAGCCCGAAACCGTGCCGTATCCCGAGGGACAGCGCGAGGATCAGCGCACTCCCGAGCAGAATCCAGCCACTGGCACGCCACATCGAGGTCATTATTATTCTCCTTTAACGGGTATATACCCGCTTTATACAAATAAAACGGCGATCACTCGCCGCTTGCCAACTCTTCCAGCAGGGCCACCAGTGCCGCGCGTTTTTCATCCCCGAGGCGGTTCGCCAGGCGCTGCTGGGCCGCTTCCCAGGCGGGTCCGGCGGCAATCAGCCGTTCGGCGCCGGCGTCGGTGAGCCGGACCAGGCGGTTACGCAGGTCGGCGCCTTCGGTCAGGGCCACCAGGCCGTCGCACTCCAGCACCCGCAGATTGCGCCCGAGGGTGCTGCGATCCAGGCCCATGGCTTCGGCCAGGCTGGAAATACTCGGCTGGTCGAGGCGCTTGAGATTGCACAGCAGAGAATACTGGGCAACGTTGATCCCGAAGCCGTCGAGAGCGCCGTCGTAATGCCTGCTAACGCCACGAGCGGCGCGACGCAGGCTGATGCATAAACAATCGGTGGATAACATGGCGTGTGTATATACCCGTGACACAGTGAAAACAAGTTTGAACGATATATCAGCGGTGTGGCATCTGACGCCATCGCCAGATAGCCGAAATATTGTCAGGCCAGCGCCAATCCCACCAACACCAACACTTCCAGCAATTCCAGCAACGCCCCCGCCGTATCGCCAGTCGTGCCGCCCAGACGCCGCATCATCAACTGCCGCAGCCAGCAGAAGCCCAGCGCCGCCAGCAACACTGCCCCGGCCCCCTTGAACCCGGCCAACGCGCCACAGAACAACGCACTCGCCAGCAACACATACCAACCGACCCGGCGCGGCAGATGATCGGCCAATGCCTGCCCCAACCCGCCAGCACGCACATAAGGGGTGGTCAGGAACAATCCGAGCAAGGCACTACGGCCGATCAGCGGCGCCAGCAGCAGCGCCACCGTCTGCTGTTGCTCGATCAACGCCAGCAAGGCACAGAATTTCAACAACAACACCAGCACCAGCGTGACCACGGCAATCGGTCCGCTACGCGGGTCCTTCATGATCAGCAAGGTCCGCTCACGGTCGCCGAAGCCACCCAGCCAGGCATCCGCGCTATCGGCCAGGCCATCCAGATGCAAGCCGCCGCTGAGCAGCACCCAAGCCGTCAGCAACAAGGCCCCATGGAGCAACAACGGTGCTCCCGCCAACGCCCAATCGAGGGCATGCAACACGCTACCGAACAGCAACCCCACCAACGGGTAGCAAAGCAACGACCGCCCCATCTCCCGAGGTTCCGGCATGCCCGGCAGGCGAATCGGCAGGCTGCTGAGAAACTGCAAGGCGATCCAGAACGGCAAGCGATTCACCGCGCCTCCCCCAGCCCGCCGTCAGCCGCTACCTGCAAGGTGAACAAGGCGCCATGGGCCACCTCGATCTGCAACAGTTGCTCACGAGGCAAGCCACGGGCCTGGGCCAGCAACACCTTCATCACCCCGCCATGACTGATCAACAGCACACGCTGGCCGGCATAGCGCTGCTGCAAGCGCGACACCGCCGCCAGCACCCGCCCGGCGAACTGCTCCACCGGCTCACCGTCAGGCGGTGTGAAACCATAGGGATCGGACCAGAACCGGCCCAGATCGTCGGCGTCCATCTCCATCAACGCCGCCGCGCTCTGCCCTTCCCAGGCACCGAAATGTAACTCCCGCAGGTCGCGTTCGATCTCCACCGGCAGACCCAGGCTCGCGCCCAACTCTTCGGCAAAACGCGCGCAACGCTGCAAGGGCGAACTGATCAGGCGATCCCAAGGCCCTTGCTGCGCCACGCCGGCCCGCATCTGTTCCCAGCCCTTGAGCGTCAAGGCATCGTCCAGGCTGCCGCGCAAGCCGCCACCCCGTTCGGTCTCACCATGACGCAGCAGGTCCAGGCGCAAACTCATGCCGGACGATCCGCTACGGCCGCCTCGGCAAAGGTCGCCATCTGCCCGTGCAGGTCGCAGGCCAGGCGTACCAATGGCACCGCCAACGCCGCGCCGCTGCCTTCGCCCAGGCGCAGGCCCAGATCGAGCAACGGTTCGGCCAACAGGCTCTCCAGAACATGCCGATGCCCGCGCTCGGCGCCACGGTGAGCGAAGATCAGCCACTGCCGGCACTCGGGATTCAAGCGCACCGCGACCATGGCCGCGACGGTGCAGATAAAGCCATCGACCAGCGCCGCCACACCTTCCTGGGCGCAAGCCACATAGGCTCCGGCCAGCGCCGCGATCTCGAAACCGCCCAGGCGGAACAACGCCTGCAACGGATCGTCGGTGTGTTCGGCATGCAGCGCCAACGCCCGCTCGATCACCTGCGCCTTGTGGCTGACGCCGGCAGGATCGAGCCCGGTGCCGGGACCGGCCAACAGTGCCGCCGGACACTTCAACAAGGCACAGGCCACCGCACTGGCCGAAGCCGTGTTGCCGATGCCCATTTCGCCGCCGATAAACAACTCGCTGCCCGCCGCCACCGCACGTCGTACGCTGTCACGTCCGGCTTCCAGCGCCAGGCGACCCTGGGCTTCGGTCATGGCCGGGCCTTGAGCGAAGTTGGCAGTACCGGCACCGATCTGCAGATGACGCACGCCCGGCAGGTTGAGCATCGGCGTCACGGTACCGAGGTCATTGATATCCAGCTGCGCGCCCAGCTGCCGCGCCAGCACGCTGATCGCCGCACCGCCGCCGACAAAGTTGGCGAGCATCTGCCCGGTCACTTCCTGCGGATAAGCCGACACCCCTTCGGCCACCACGCCATGGTCGCCGGCAAAAATCGCGATCCACAGCGTATCGACCCGGGGCTTGAGCCGGCCCTGCAAACCCGCCAGTTGCACCGCGACCTGCTCCAGTTGGCCCAGGGACCCGGCAGGTTTGGTCAGTTGCTGCTGACGCTCGAATGCCGCGTCTTGCGCCGGCAGATCAATCGCCTTGCATGGGTTCAGCCACCACGATTCACTCATAACGCAGTTCCTTTCAAAGTCAGGGGCAAACCGGCGACTGTCAGCACCACACGCTGACAACGCTCGGCCAGAGCTTGATGCAGCCAACCGGCTTCATCGACATAACGGCGAGTCAATTCGCCCAGCGGGACGATACCCAGACCGGTTTCGTTGCTGACAAAAATAATCTCTCCCGGCAACTGCGCCAGGCTTTGCAACAGGGCTTCACGCTCGATGTTCAAACGCTCGGCATCGTCCAGCATCAACAGATTGGTCAACCACAGGGTCAGGCAATCCACCAGCAGACAAGCATCCGCCGCCGCGTTCTCACCCAGGACCCGGGCAAGTTCCAGCGGTTCTTCGATCAACTGCCAATGGGCCGGACGACGCTGGCGATGCAGTGCGACCCGCTCGTTCAACTCACCGTCCAGCGGCTGGCTGGTGGCGATATAGGTCACCGGCAGCGTACTTTCCGCCGCCAGGCGTTCAGCCAGGCGACTCTTGCCGGAGCGGGCACCACCGAGGATCAGTTGCAGCATGGTAGGACGCCCTTATTCAAGACCACAAAGCTGACGCAAGCGATCGGTATCCAGATGTTTTTCCACCAGGTCGGCCAGGCGTTCGATGTCGCGCTCGCGCAGGGCGTGATAGTCCACCTCCTGCACCTGTGCCAGACCGGCCCAACGCAGCAGTGCAGTGCACGCCCGGGGCGACTCGAACAAACCGTGCAGGTAAGTTCCGAGCACCTGGCCATCAGCGCTTTGGGCGCCGTCGCAACGACCATCGTCCAGGTGCACGGCCGGCTGCTCCAGCGCCGCACCGACGGTGACCCCGGCATGGATCTCATAACCGCTGACTTCTGCGTCTTCCAACGCCAGACGGCCACGCACATTGCGCAGTTGTTTTTCCTGCTCGAGTTCGGTGCTCAGGGACAGCAGGCCGAATCCGGCGCTGGAGCCCGGCGCCCCCTCCAACCCGAGCGGATCATGGACCTGCTCACCGAGCATCTGCAGACCGCCGCAGATCCCCAGCACCTTGCCGCCATAACGCAGGTGACGGTTGATCGCCATGTCCCAGCCTTGCTCGCGCAGATAAGCCAGATCGCTACGCACGCTCTTCGAGCCCGGCAGGATGATCAGGTCCGAGGCCGGGATGGCCTGGCCGGGACCGATAAATTGCAGGTCGACCTGCGGGTGCAGGCGCAACGGATCGAAATCGGTATGGTTGCTGATGCGGGGCAGCACCGGCACCACCACCTTCAGTACCTGGTCGGCCTTGTCGGTCTGGCGCTGGTCGAGGCCGTCCTCGGCCTCCAGGTGCAGGTCCAGCACATAGGGCAGCACACCGATCACCGGCTTGCCGGTACGCTGCTCCAGCCAATCCAGCCCGGGCTGCAACAGCGCGAGATCGCCGCGAAAACGGTTGATGATAAAGCCCTTGACCCGCGCCTGCTCGCTGGGCGACAGCAGTTCGAGGGTGCCCACCAGATGGGCGAACACCCCGCCGCGATTGATATCGGCAATCAGCAGCACCGGGCAGTCCACCGCCTCGGCGAAACCCATGTTGGCGATATCCCCGGCACGCAGATTGATCTCCGCCGGCGAGCCCGCGCCTTCGACCATCACCACCGGATAGGCGGCGCTCAGACGCTGGTGCGAGGCCAGCACCGCCTGCATGGCGATGGCTTTATAGTCGTGATAGGCCACGGCGTTCATGCTGGTCACGGCACGACCGTGGATAATCACCTGGGCACCGGTGTCGCTGTTGGGCTTGAGCAATACCGGGTTCATATCGGTATGAGGCTCAAGGCCAGCCGCCTGGGCCTGGACCGCCTGGGCCCGGCCGATCTCGCCACCGTCGGCGGTCACCGCGCTGTTGAGCGCCATGTTCTGCGGTTTGAACGGCACCACGCGTACGCCCTGGCGGGTCAGCCAGCGGCACAATGCGGTCACCAGGGTACTTTTGCCGGCATCGGAGGTGGTGCCTTGCACCATCAGGGTAGTCATGCCGGCTCCCCGGCAAAGGCCAGCAACGCCTGCTCCAGGCGCAGCCAATCCGCTTCATCCGCCGGCAGGCCGAAACGCAGGCTGCTGTTCTGGGTGAACAGGCGCAGCAGAATGCCCCGGCGTGCCATGAACTCATACAGAGCCTCGGCCCGCGCCGTCACCAACCACTGGAACAGCGCGCAACCGCCCTGGGGCGTCAGGCCGAAACGCGTCAACAACTCCACCAGACGCTGACTGGCCTGTTCGCTGCGCACACGCTGGCGTTCATGGCCGGCGGTATCGGCGAGGCAGACCTGCCCCAGCACCCGCGTCGGCCCGCTGACCGCCCAGGGCCCGACCTGTTCGGCGAGCAACCTGAGCAGTTGAGCCTCAGCCAGGACAAAGCCCAGGCGCACACCCGCCAGGCCGAAGAACTTGCCGAACGAGCGCAGGACAATCAACCCGACCTGATGACTGTGGGCGGCCAGGCTGCGCTGCGGCGTGTTGTCCATGAAGGCTTCGTCCACCACCAGCCAAGCGCCGCGCTGGGCCAGGCGCGCATGCCATTCCAGCAACCGCTCCGGGGCCAGGCTCAGGCCAGTGGGGTTGTTCGGGTTGACCACCACCAGCACATCGAGGCTGTCGAGAAAAAAGTCGACTTCGTGCTCGAGCACTTCGCGCACGATGTAGCCGTTACGCCGCCAGGCTTCGGCGTGCTCGGCGTAACAAGGCGACAGCACCCCGACCTTGCCGGCACGACGCAGACGCGGCAGCAACTGGATCGCCGCCTGGGAACCGGGCACCGGCAACACCAGGGGCGCGCCGTAGTAGGTGCAGGCGGCCTGTTCCAGGCCGTCATCGGTTTCCGGCAGACGCGCCCAGGCACGCTCGGGGATCGGCGGGATCGGCCAGGGCCAGGGCGCCAGGCCACTGGACAGGTCCAGCCAATCGGACTCGGCAATGCCGTAGTGCTCCACCGCCTTGCGCAAGCGCCCGCCGTGCTCAAGCATAGATCTCAGCTCCCAGACAGAGAATCAGCAACCACAACCACACACCCCGTTGCACCAACTGCCAGCCGCGGTCGATGGAATCGGCGGTCGCCGGCTCCCCTTCGCCCAACTGCGGACGCTGATGCAATTCACCGTGATAAATCGCCGCCCCGCCCAACTCGACCCCCAGCGCACCCGCGCCCGCCGCCATCACTGGCCCGGCGTTCGGGCTGTCCCAGGTCGGTCCCTGGCGGCGCCAACATTGCAGCGCCAGCCCGGTCTTGCCGAGCAAGGCGTAGGTCAGGGCCACCAAGCGTGCGGGAATATAGTTCAAGACATCGTCGATCCGCGCCGCCGCCCAGCCAAAACGCTCGAAGCGTTCGTTGCGATAGCCCCACATGGCGTCGAGGGTATTGCTCAGGCGATAGAGCACCACGCCAGGCGCACCGGCCACGACAAACCAGAACAGCGCGGCAAACACCGCATCGCTGCCGTTTTCCAGGACCGATTCGGTGGCCGCGCGGGCCACTTCGGTGTGATCGAGCTCCGTGGTCTGGCGGCTGACCAGATAGCCCACGCGCTGGCGTGCACGATCCAGGTCGTCGCTGCGCAAGGCCTGGGCCACGGGGATCACGTGCTCACCGAGGCTGCGCAGGCCGAGGGCGCAATAGAGCGCAAGGATTTCGACGATCCAGCCGACATAAGGCGCCCACGACAAGGCCGTGGCCAGGAGGGTCAGCGGCAGCACCGCGAGCACCCAGGCGGTGACCCCGTGACTGCGCCAGCCACGCCCGCCGGAGTTGAAACGTTGTTCGATACGGTCCGCCAGACGGCCGAACGCCACCAGCGGATGCCAGCGTTTGGGTTCGCCCAGCAGCGCATCCAGCGCAACCCCGGCGACACTCAACAACGCCACACTCATTGACTCACTCCCCAATAATTCTCATACAACAATTCACTCAAGGGACGCGGCTGCGCCCAACCTTCCAATACCAGCATAGGGGCCGGATAAAACGCCTCGACCGGCCCCAGGCACAACACCGCCAGCGGCTTGGCCCCCGCCGGCAGACCGAGCAACTGCGCCAGGGCCTGCGGCTCGAACAGCGAGACCCAGCCCATGCCCAGGCCTTCGGCGCGGGATGCCAGCCAGAGATTCTGGATGGCGCAGGACAAAGACGCCATGTCCATTTCCGGCAAGGTCCGCCGACCGAAGATATGTCGCTCGCGATCATCCATCAGCGCGGCGACCAGTACCTCGGCACAGTCGTTGATGCCCTCGACCTTCAACTTCATGAATTCATCGGAACGCTCACCGAGAGCCTCGGCGGTGCGGATCCGTTCTTCTTCCACCAACTGCTGGATCTGGCCGCGCAATGCGCGGTCGGTAATGCGAATAAAGCGCCAGGGCTGCATCAACCCGACGCTGGGTGCCTGATGCGCCGCTTCCAGCAGGCGCGAGAGCAATTCGGGCGCCACGCTGCCACCGGAAAAATGGCGCATATCGCGGCGTTCACCGATGACACGGTAGACCGCCGCGCGTTCTTCAGGACTAAAAGCGTTGTCGGTCATGGCCTCCGCGCGGGTAAGTCCGCGCGCTCCGAGAGTGCGCCGGCCTTGGCAAAGTGGGTATCCGGGGCCAACAGCGCGGCAATCGCCCGCGGGTTGGACGGAAAATAGAAATGCACATAAGAAGCGGTCATCCGCCCCTGGCGATACACCGCCTCGGCGCCGCGCCCGCCGTTGGGGCTCAGGCCCCGGGCAATCGGCTCAAGCACCGTGGTGGTCAACGAATGGTGATAGGTGTGACCGCGCAACAGCCCTTCGGGCAAGGTCACCGCCTGCAAGGCCAGGGCTGCCAGGCGCTTCTGCATCGTTGCCTCACCCGCCAGCAAGCCGAGCAACTCGGCGCGTTGGCCTTCGACATCGGTCAGCGCATCGAGCAGATAGAGCATCCCGCCACATTCGGCGAGCAAGGGTTTGCCGGCCTGATGGTGGGCGCGGATCGCCTCCAGCATCGGGGAGTTCTGCGCCAGGGCCAGGTGATGCAGCTCCGGATAACCACCGGGCAGGTAAAGGCTGTCCGCCTCGGGCAAGACCTGATCGTGGATCGGCGAGAAAAACCGCAACTCGGCGCCCATGGCCCGCAGCAGGTCCAGGTTGGCGCCATAGATGAAGGCAAAAGCCTCGTCATGGGCGACGGCGATGCGCACGCCGGCCAGCAGCGGCTCGGCGGCTACCGGCTCGGGCGCCTCAAAGGCCACCGGCGGCGGCAACGCGACCTCACAACTGCCGGCCAGGGCCTCGGCGGCCGCGTCCAGGCGCTTGTCCAGATCATTCAATTCACTGGCCTGCACCAGGCCGAGATGACGGCTCGGCAGCTCGATCCCGGTTTCCCGGGAGAGCGCGCCGTACCAGCGCAGACCTTCGGTCAGGCTGCCTTCGAGCAATTGCGCGTGCCGCAGGGTGCCGACACGATTGGCCAGCACCCCGGCGAACGGCAGGTCCGGCTGATAACGCGCCAGCCCCAGGGCCAGGGCGCCGAAGGTCTGGGCCATGGCCGTACCGTCGATTACCCCGAGCACCGGCACGCCAAAGTGCCGGGCCAGATCGGCACTCGACGGCGTGCCGTCAAACAACCCCATGACCCCTTCGATCAGGATCAGGTCGGCCTCGCCGGCCGCTTCCCAGAGCAGCCGGCGACTTTCCTCGGCACCAACCATCCACAAATCCAGCTGATAGACCGGCGCACCGCTGGCGCGCTCATGGATCATCGGGTCGAGAAAGTCCGGGCCGCATTTGAACACCCGGACCTTGCGCCCCTGATTGCGGTGCAGGCGCGCGAGGGCCGCCGTCACCGTGGTCTTGCCCTGGCCGGAAGCCGGCGCGGCGATCAGCACCGCCGGGCAATGACGCGTTTGCCTCATAGTTCGATGCCCTTCTGGGCCTTGATCCCGGCCTGGAACGCATGCTTGAGCAGGCCCATTTCGGTCACGGTGTCGGCCAGTTCGATCATTTCCGGCTTGGCGCCGCGTCCGGTCACCAGCACGTGCTGCATCGGTGGTCGGGCTTGCAGGTCGGTCAGGACCTGGTCGAGGTCCAGATAACCGTGCTTGAGGGCGATATTCAGCTCATCGAGCACCACCAGGCCGATGCTCGGATCACGGAGCATTTCCCGGGAGACTGCCCAGGCGGCTTCGGCGGCGGCAATATCGCGCTGGCGATCCTGGGTCTCCCAGGTAAAGCCCTCGCCCATCACATGGAAGCGCACCTGTTCGGGGAAGCGCCGGAAGAATAGCTCTTCGCCGGTGCTGTTGCGCCCCTTGATAAATTGCACCACGCCGCACTGCATGCCATGGCCCATGGCGCGGGCGAGCATGCCGAAGGCCGAGCTGCTCTTGCCCTTGCCGTTGCCGGTCAGTACCAGCAACAGGCCGCATTCGTTGGGAGCGCTGGCGATACGCTCGTCGATGACCGCCTTTTTGCGCAGCATGCGCGCCAGGTGGCGTTCGTCGCGATCGGGGGATTCGTTCATGGCAGCTCTCCGTTGGGGCTGGATAAGGCAAACGGGGGGCAGGAAAAAACGCGGCCGGGGCCGTCCAGCATCGCCCGCCGTGACGCTGTGGGATGGATCAGGCCGGTCTCCGGGCTCATGAGCGCGTATTCGCGGGACCGCGCGCCTTCCCATGTCGGTTGGACACAGTGGCTCAAGGCGCGGTCTTGACTCATTTACCGTTGCGGGGGCAGCGCCGGAATCACACCTGTCGAAGGGCTCACCGGCTTCCCTGTTTCACCCTGTCGGCGGTTCGCCACAGAGCACCTGAAACAATCGGCGAAGGTTAGAGGGTTGGGGGTGGAGCGTCAAATAAAGCCGCCACGACAAAATTCACAAGGCAGCCGTCATTACAGAAGTCAGCCCGACACAGATCAAAAAACCGGCGCCAGAATTTGTGCTACGTTGACTAAAGTGATATCAAATAGCCACAACCCGACCAACAATAAATAAAGGGTAGTCCCATGCAAGGCCTGATCATCAGCAATCCGAAACTGGAATTCCTGCGTCCCGCCCTGGAACGCTGGCCCGAATGCATCGATCGCTACAACCAGCTCCTCGGTGACGGGCAGGCGCCCTACTGGTTCAACGAGCGGGCCAACCTGGGGCTGCTGTCGGTCGCTGCCTGGGCCGCGGAAATGGTCACCCTGGAGCACTTTCCGACCAAGAAGCAGATCGAAGACGGTGACCGCAGCGGACGCTGCGACCTGCAGATCTCGACCGCGCAGGAGTCGGTCTATATCCAGGCCACGCAGCGCTGGCCCAAGGTCAGCAACCTGAACCCGATGCCGGCCCTGCTGGATGTGGCGAGCGATGCCAAAAAGATCAGCCACCCCCACCACCTGAAACTCGGCTGCCTGTTCGTCTCGCCGTTCAAGCCGCAGCAGAGCGCCAGCCCGGAAGACTTGCAGGACATGGTCGATGACCTGCAAAAAGCCAACAGCTGCGCCGTTGCCTGGTACTTTCCCTACGCTTATCGCAAATTGCACAACGAAGCCGGCCAGTACCATCCTGGCATCGCCCTGCTGTTCAAGGAGGCCTGAACGAACGCCTAGACCTTGCGGCACAGCGTCAGGCCATCGCCCAACGGCAACAGCGACAGATCCACCCGTGCGTCATCCTTCAAGGCCCGGTTCAGCACCTGGATGGCCCGGGTGTCGGCGCTTTGCCCATTCACTTCCAGCACCCGCCCACTCCACAGCGTGTTATCGAAAATCGCCAGGCCACCCGCGCGCAACAAGCGCAAGGCACTCTCCAGGTACGCCGGGTAATTGGCCTTGTCGGCATCGATGAAGATCAGGTCGAACTGCCCGCCCTGCCCTTGCTGCTCCAATAGCGCCAGGGTCTCCAGCGCCGGCGCCAGGCGCAGCTCGATGCGTTCGGCCAGGCCCGCCTCCCGCCAGTAGCGCAGTGCGGTAGCGTTGTAGTCCCCGGGAATATCGCAGCACAGCAGGCTACCGCCCTCCGGCAAGGCCGAGGCCATGCACAAGGCGCTGTAACCGGTGAAGGTGCCGACTTCGAGCAATCGCCGGGCGCCGGTCAGCTTGACCAGCAGCGCGAGGAACTGGCCCTGCTCAGGTGCCACCTGCCAACGCGCCATGGGCAGCGCCTGGGTTTCCTCACGCAGCCGCTTGAGCAACGGCGTTTCGCGCAGGGAAACGTCCAGCAGATAGCCGTAGAGGGCATCGTCCAGTTTGAGGGTGCGAGCGGTCATGACAACCTCGCGGCAACGCGGTGATTAAGGGTTGCTCGCCAGGTGGCCGGCCGGCAACACACGCTTGGCGTTGAGGTAGGCGTGCTGCCAATAGGCCTTGGACAGGCTGTCCAGTTTCACCGTGCCGCCGGTGGCCGGGGCATGGACGAAACGGCCTTCGCCGACATAGATGCCGGCATGGCTGACCTGGGAGCCGCCATGGGTGGCGAAGAAGATCAGGTCGCCGGTCTGCAAGGCGCTCTGCGGCACGTTCGGCGCCCGCATCACGATCATCTCGCGGGTCGAACGCGGCAGGTTGATGCCCGCCATGTCGCGATACACGTAGGCAATCAGGCCACTGCAATCAAAACCCGAGTCCGGTGTATTCCCACCCCAACGATACGGCGTGCCGACCAGGCCCAAGGCGCGGAACAGCACGTCTTCAGCTTCTGGCGAGGAGGGTTGCGGGGAGGCGAACACCACAGGGCGGGCCACCGGTGCTGGCGGCGGCGGCGCATGGCCGGCACAGGCACCGAGCAACGCGGTGAAGGCAATCAAGGCAATACGGGCCGTGGTCGACATGTGCAGAAATCCTGACTGAATGCGGCTTTCTCTGCCGTGGCGTAGAGAAATCAAAACCGCGCAAGCAGGGCTCGCGCGGTCAGATACTCAACAATATGTCAGGATTCTAGCGGCTATACGCCAAACTTCAAGTATCACTTTAACTTCGGACGTTTTTTGTACAGTTTGCCTGGCACTGGAGCTTGGCATTTAGCCATCAACGAGGCGATGGCACTGAAAACGTCCGAATGATTACCTGTTGCTGGCGGTGACCGTGGTAGGAGCCATCGCCAGGGCGCGCTTGGCTTCGATGAAGGTCTTGCTCCAGTAGCTGTCGCCCAGGCTGTCGATCCGCACACCACCGCTACGGCGGCTGCTGGAGTGGATGAACTGGTCATCACCCAGGTAGATCCCGGCGTGGCTGACACGACCGCGACGACCATTGGTGGCGAAGAACAGCAGATCACCTGGCTTGAGCTTGTTACGCGCAACCAGCGGCGCCTTCACGTTGATCATCTCACGGGTGGAGCGCGGCAGGTCAAGCCCGGCTTCCTCGCGGAACAGATAGCCAATGAAGCCGCTGCAGTCAAAGCCGGAGCTCTCGTTGGTGCCGCCAAAACGGTAACGAGTACCGATCAGGGACATACCACGCTCGAGAATGCTGTCAGCAAGAACGGGCAACCGGTAAGGCTTGCCGTCGGCGAACTCGGAGAGCTCTTTTTCCGTAGCCAGTTCGTCGTCCAGTACGGCCGAGGATTTGACGCCAGAAACCGAGGCGGTTTTAACCGAATTATCGACCTGTTGTTGCGAAACCGGCGTATGCGCCGCGCAACCGAACAACAGGGTAACTAGTGCGAGAGGCACGAGGGGTGCGAAGCGATTTAGCATGGGCACGACCGTGGCTGATTTGTTAGAAGGCGTGACTATGCCCGCTATCACCCTCATTTGCAAATTTTATGGGACAAGATGTGACTCGGTCGTTTCTTGAAAACATCTAAGGATTTAATACCCAAACGGTTCCCACGCGCCTGAAAAAAGCTTCTGGCGTGGGTTTCGTGACGTCTGGATTTTGGCGAAAAAGCGCTGAAAGCCCCGGTTTTACCAGCCCAGGGTCTCTTTGAGAAAGGGGATGGTGAGCTTGCGCTGGGCCTGCAACGAGGCCTGATCGAGCCGTTCGAGCAATTCGAACAGGGCGCTCATGCTGCGAGTACCACGGGTCAGGATGAAATGCCCTACTTCGTCGGTCAAATGCAGGCCGCGTCTTGAAGCACGCAGTTGCAAAGCCCGCAGCTTATCTTCATCCGAAAGGGGGCGCATCTGGAAAATCAACGCCAGGGTCAGGCGCGATTTCAGGTCGGCCAGCTTGACCGGCAGTTCACGGGGCGAAGTCGAGGCGGCGATCAGCAGGCGTCGCCCGCTGTCACGCAGACGGTTGAACAGGTGAAACAGCGCCTCTTCCCAATCTGCGCGCCCGGCGACCACTTGCAGGTCGTCCAGGCACACCAGCTCGTACTGCTCGAGGTTGTCGAGCAACTCGACCCCACGGTCCATCAACTCCGCCAATGGCAGGTACACCGCCGGCTCCCCCATCTGCTCGAAGCGCAGGCACGCTGCCTGCAACAGGTGGGTACGCCCCACGCCGTCCTTGCCCCAGAGGTAGATCAGGCTTTCGGTCCACCCGGCGTCGGCTTCGCATAGCCGCTCGACATAGCCGAGTGCAGCGGCATTGGCGCCTGGATAGTAGTTGATGAAGGTGGCGTCATCACGCAGACGCACACCTAGGGGCAGCTGAATCGGTTTCATGCTGACTGAACGGTTACCGGGAACCGTTAGTGGCCTCTGTGTAAAGTTTACAAAGTTTATACCCGTGAGGCTGGGTGCACAATGCAACAGACCACAAGCAAAATCAAAGGTTTGCGTGCGCTCTTCAGAGATCGGGGTCTACCCGACCGCCATACATGTCCGAACTTTTGTACAGATCGTGCATATGCCGCACCAGCACCATGATCACCGCGGCCACCGGCAGGGCCAGCAATACCCCCGTGAAACCGAACAGTTCTCCCCCAGCCAGGATCGCGAAGATCACTGCCACCGGGTGCAGGCCGATGCGGTCGCCGACCAGCAGCGGCGTCAACACCATCCCTTCCAGGGCCTGGCCGATCATGAATACCGCGAGGATGCCGATCATCGGGTACAGGTCGCCGCCAAACTGGAACAGGCCGGCGATCATCGCCGCGCCAATGCCGATCACGAAGCCCATATAAGGAACGATGGCCGCCAGCCCGGCCAGCAGGCCGATCAACAGGCCCAGTTCCAGGCCGACCAGCATCAGGCCACCGGCATAGATCACCCCCAACGCCAGCATCACCAGCAACTGGCCGCGCATGAACGCCCCCAGCACGTCATGACACTCGCCCGCCAGGGAGACGATGCGCGCCTCGCGGTCACGGGGCAGCAGGCTGCGGATCTTGGCCGTCATCAGGTCCCAGTCCCGCAGCAGGTAGAAACTCACCACGGGTACCAGCAACAGGTTCGCCACGAAGCCGATCAGCGCCAGGCTCGAGGCCGTTGCCTGGGACAGCACCACGCCGACGATGTCGCCGGTCTGGCCCATGTGCTCGCTGATGGCCGCCTTGACCTTGTCGAACTTCCAGAAACCGTCAGCCAGGCCAAACTTGTGCTGGGCCCAGGGCATGGCGGTGTGCTGCAGCCAGTCAAGCATCTGCGGCGCCAGCTCATAGAGGCGAAAGAACTGCTTGGCCAGCATCGGCACCAACACCAGCAGCAAGGTCATCAACACCAGGATAAACAGCGCGAACACCGAGACCACGCCCCAGGTCCGGGACATCCCGAGTTTTTCCAGGCGGTCGACCAGCGGGTCGAACATATAGGCCAGCAGCAGGCTCACCAGGAATGGCGAGAGTATCGGATGCAACAGGTACACGAACACGCACAGCAAGATCGCCGCGCCCAACCAGAACCATCGACGTGTGTCGGTCATGGACGACCTCTGCCTTATATATAGAAAGAAATTCAATAGAACCGAAAACCTACCAACGGAAACGCAACTGCGCCGTCGCGGGTGC
>Ga0302157_10000399_pt1 | contig 57689 bp, 56 predicted proteins | sample I_Bog_N3_3_FD_193502 | JGI IMG/M metagenome (GOLD analysis project Ga0302157, IMG submission 193502) | Peat permafrost microbial communities from Stordalen Mire near Abisko, Sweden - I_Bog_N3_3 | ecosystem: Environmental > Terrestrial > Soil > Wetlands > Peat | place: Sweden: Abisko, Stordalen... | reverse complement strand
GTTTTGGTCGGTGCCCTCATGGTGCAGCTGCACGCGCGACGCGCCAACATCCCGCCGCCTCGCGCAACCAAAGACGTCGACCTCGTCGTGGACGTCGCAGCCAAGAGCGCGAGTGTGGCCAGCATGGCCATCGCGTTGAAAGGAATCGGGTTTGAACCCATCGTCCCGGCCAACCTGAAGGAGCCGATCTACCGCTTCCAACGCGACGCTGAACAGGTTGATCTGATGGTGGCTGATCATCTACCCGCGCGCCTCACGCCACGATTCATGATGCGTCCCGCATTCGCCGTCACCGCCGGCGAGCAGTCGCTTCGACGCCGTGACACCTTCGTCCTGACATCCACGACGCGATCCGTCACGCTTGGCGCACCCGATGTGCTTGGGGCGCTGATCGGCAAGGGGGCGGCGTACATCGTGGACTCGCGGGACCCAGGACGTCACATGGATGATGCCGCGGTGCTCCTCGCGAGCATCAACTCGGTTGGCGACTTGGATCTCTCTACCCTGAACGCCAATGACAGGAAGCGACTGGTGGCTGTGGCGCGGGCGCTACGCGACATCACGCACCCGGCCTGGCTGACGCTTGACGAAAACCAGCGTGCCACAGCGCGAAGGAACCTCGCGGCAATTGCGATTGCCGCGCCGCTCGACCTCAGGTAACAATCGCGTCCGCACTTCCCAAATAGCGCAGCCTTTGCCATCCTGCTCCGTTGGCCGCAGTTCGAATCTGCGTGGGGCACCTTCGACCTCGGGTCGAGCCTGTCGAGATCGCGGCCCGCGGCCGGCGAACTGACACAAATTGTCGTGTGCAGCGCCGGCCGGCGACAACGAGGGTCAACTCGTGGGCGAGACTGGAGGGGCGGCCAGTACCGGTCAACGGATGTCGCGGGCGAGTTGACGCTAGTTGTCGCATTTGCCCGCAGCTAGCGACAATAAGTGCCAGCTCAACTGTGTTGGGTCGAATCAGCACCAACCGCCTGCGCACCTCGGGCTGGCGCCGCTTGACCTCAAGCGCTTGAAGTGTGTTTGCCTTGGGTCATGAGCATGATGACAATCCAGGATGTGTCCCGGCGAAGCGGGCTGAGCGAGCCGACGCTGCGCTATTACGAAGAGGTCGGGCTGATCGGTCCGATCGGGCGCGACGCCAGCAGCGGGCACCGCCGCTACCGCGATCAGGATCTCGACACGCTGCAGGCGCTCGCCTGCCTGCGCGCGATGGGGGTCGGTATCGAAGACATGCGCACCTACCAGGCCAACCGGGCACTCGGGCACGCGGCGGCCGGCGACCAGCGTGACCTGCTCCTCAAGCACGCGGCACGCATCCAGAACGAGATTGAAACTCTCGGCGTGCACCTGCGGTACCTGGAGGCGAAGGCGAGCCTGTGGGATGCCAGGGACCGCGGCGACGAGGTGGGGGAAGCCGAGGCGAACGCCCGCGTGCATGAGCTCCTTCCGAGCCTCGAGGCGGTGCTGCGATGAGCCCAGTGCTGGTTACCGGCGGGTCCGGCTATCTCGGGACTCGACTGATTGCCGACCTGCTCCTGCAGGGAACCGAGGTGCGCACGACGGTCAGGTCACTCGACAGCGAGGCCGCGCTGCGCGAGGCCGTGCGGCGTGGCGGTGCCGACGACGCGGGCCTCGAGCTCGTCGTCACCAGCCTCACCGCCGACGACGGCTGGGCGGATGCGGTCGCCGGGGTCGACGGGGTTTACCACGTCGCATCCCCCATGATCCAGTCGACGAACCCGGACGATGTGATCGCGCCTGCCCGGGATGGCGCACTGCGTGTGCTCCGCGCGGCCCGCGACGAGGGCGTGCCGCGGGTCGTTCTCACGTCGTCATTCGCCGCGATTGGATATTCACCCAAGCCGGTCCGTGACTACACCGAGGCCGACTGGACCGACCCAGACACTCCGGGACTGGCCGTATACCCACGGTCGAAGGCGATTGCGGAACGCGCCGCCTGGGATTTCATCGAGACGGAAGGCGGCGACACCGAACTGGTGGTCGTCAACCCGACCTGGATCGCCGGCCCGACACTGGTCGGCGAAGTTCGCTCGTCGCTGCAGTTCTTCACGGCGATGCTCAGCGGTGCGATGCCCTTCGTTCCGAGGCAACGATTCGGGATCGCGGATGTTCGAGACGTCGCACAGCTGCACATCACAGCCATGACGACGCCGGAGGCGGCCGGCAAACGCTACCTTGCGCTCGCGGATGGGCCGACGACAACCTTCCTGGGGGTAGCGCAGCTTCTGCGTGAGCGACTGCCGAGCCTCGCGGCACATGTCCCCACCGAGGAGGCACCCGGCGAGGAGCTGCCTCCCCTGGTCATCCACAACGAGCGAGCGAAGCAGGAACTCGGCTTCCGGCCCCGCCCCGCCGATGAGACCATCATCGAGACGGTCGAGAGCCTGCGTGACCTGGGGCTGCTCGGATAGGCCCGGGGAGTCTCCAACGAGCTGACACGAATTGTCGTTCGGAGCGCGGCCCACACGACAACAAGTGTCAGCTCGCGGGCCAGCTGGCCACGGATTGCGCCCCCTCAACGCCAGTTCACCGAACGTTCACCGACCCGTACCTCAAACAGGTGTCGACCGATCGGTCGCGATTGCTAGACAAGTTCCATGGGCATCCTAGGAAAACACAAGGTATTGCAGCGCGCGCTTGTCGGCGTTGCATCGGTGGGACTTGTCGCGGCAGGTCTCGCCATCACAAGCGCGAGCGCGCAGGCGACGCCGACCCAGGTCGGGACCACAATCACGAGCGCACACCTCGGTGACGGCCAGATCAAGCACGTCTGGCTGATCATCCTCGAAAACAAGTCGTACGACGCGACGTTCACCGGACTCAACCAGAACAGCTACCTCTGGAAGACGCTGCCGAGCCAGGGCGTGCTGCTCACCAACTACTACGGAACCGGCCACTCCAGCCAGGACAACTACATCTCCCTGGTCTCCGGCCAGGGGCCCGAGGAAGACACCCAGTCCGACTGCAGTGTTGCCGACACCAACTTCGGATCCAACGACAGCATCGTCAAATCAGGGATCAACGCCGGCCAGGTCGCCTCGACCGCGAACGCAGCGCAGCCGAGCGGAGCCAACGCTCCGAACGGTGCGAACGGATGCACCTACCCGACCGACACTCCAACGCTGTTCAACCAGCTGGATGCTGCAGGCAAAACCTGGAAAGGCTACGCCCAGGATCTCGGAAACCAGGCCGGCCGCGAGGACGCGACCTGTGGCGGTCCCGGTTCGGCCGCCAATAACCCGACCACCAACCCGACGTACCTCAGCGCGACGGTCGCACACCCGCTTCCGGCCGGCGTGACGAGCTTCACCGGTGCACAGGCGAACGACCAATACGTCGCGAAGCACTTCCCGTTCCCGTGGTTCGAGAGCCTCACCGGTACTGTCACGACCACCGGTACGACACCTGCCCTCACCACCCCCGCGCAGGGCGGAACGGACTGCGACGCAGCGCACATCGCGAACCTCGACAGCGCATCGGGCGGCCTGTTCCACGACCTGCAGAAGGAGTCGACCACTCCCGCATTCAGCTGGATCACACCCGACAACTGCAGCGACGCGCACGATGCGATCTGCAAGGGCAACAACCTGTCCGGCTCGTTCACCGCATCCGGTGCTCCGATCTACCAGCCGGGTACACCCAACCCCGAGTCGACGACGCCGAAGAACTACACCGGCGGCCTGTATGCCTCTGACCTGTTCCTCGAGTACTACATCCCGATGATCGAGAAGTCGGCGGCGTTCAAGGATGGCGGCCTCATCGATGTGACATTCGACGAGGGCAACCCGCCGTTCACCTACTCGGGCAACAGCTTCAACAATGCGAACGCCTACGGACCGACGCTGGCCGACCAGCCGAACGCAACCGCGGGAATCACTGCGGATGCGGCGGGAGAAACCCTGTTCGGCAAGACGGTGCACACCGAGCCGACCGGAGTGAACTCGACGCTCGGCACCAACTCCGCGGGAGACCAGCTCTACCCCGGACCGGGCAACAACTCGTTCATCGACCGGCCGCCGGTCTGCACCTCGACGGCACCGCTCGTGCCGGCGAACTGTGTGCCGGGAATCGTCCGTGGCGGCTCCGGTACGACACCGGGCGCTCGCTCTGACGCGGCCGTGGCGAGCGCATCCTCCACCTACGTGCTCGATCCGGCCATCCTCGCCGACGACACCGGGCGCCAGGTCACCGATACGAAGGACACCACCGGACCGGGCGGGACCAGCCCGATCCCGCCGAACACCTTCGTAGGAACGGTGAGCGACACCGGGCCCCAGCCGGCCTCCTCGCCGACCGGATCGGTCATCGACGGATCCTTCCAGCTGGTCGACCAGGCGGGCAACCCGGTCACCCCGACCGGCGCCGTCACGGGCATCACGCTCAGCGCTGAGGGCGCACCCGGCTACCTGGCCGCCGGCCAGACGGCCGATCCGCTCTACGATGCCACGGATGCGACGCCCGGCGGCGGCGACACCGGAAGTGTCCTGATCAGCCCGTTCATCAAGCCCGGCACGACCAGTGACGTCTACTACAACCACTACAGCTGGCTGCGCACGATGGAGGACATCTTCGGAGTGAGCAAGGGCAAGGATCACTCGAAGCTGCCCGCGGGCACTGTCTCGGGCGGTGTCGATGGCGAGGGCCACCTCGGCTTCGCCGCCCAGCCAGGACTGGCCACGTTCGGACGGGACGTGTTCAACAACCTGCCGCGCCACTAGTGACCCGCAAAGTCCGAGAAAGCCGGGGTGCCATGCGTAAGGCATGGCACCCCGGTGCGGTCGTCGCCGCCCTGCTGACCGTGGCTGCTGTGCTGTCTGGTGCGCTGGCCGGATGCAGCTCGACGGCCGCTGGCCACCACACTGCCGCGGGAGCGAAACACGAGTCGACCTATGGCTCCCTCCCAAGCTTTCTTCCCAAGCAGTCAATTCAGGCTGACAGCGTCCTGACCGGATCGGTGCAGCGCCCCGCACTGACCGTGCAGGGTGATGCGGTTCGTGTCGGTACGGGCGGGCCCGCCGTTCTCATCACGGTGACCGGCCCGCAGGTTCCCGGGGAGGGACTGCCCTACCAGACGAGCGCCACCACGTGCACGTGGATAGTCACAATTACGACCGGTTCCGCCCCGGAACCGATCGACCCCCACGACTTCTCCAGCACCGATCACCTCGGAGCAGTGACCACCCCGGCCTTCGTTCCTGGCCAGCCCACTCCCCCGGCTGTCGCGGCAGCCCACACCACGACGACCTTCGAACTGCGTGCGGTGATGGTCGTCGGGGAAGGCCTCATGCGGTGGGCACCCGATGGCAAACATCCGGTCGCCGCGTGGGATTTCGAGGTCGAGAACGACTGACGGGGGCGGCGGAGTGCCGCGTCAGGCGCGCACGAGTGTGACGCAGTCCTTGCCCGCATCCTTGCAGCGGTACATGGCGTCGTCGGCGACGCGAAAGAGGGTGTCGGCGTCCACCTGGACCGCGCCGGGCTCCCAGAGCGCGACCCCGACGCTGGCCGTCACCGGATAGCGGGCATCCACGGCGTCGAGCGGCTCTGCAATCGAGGCACGGATGCGCTCAGCAACCGTCATCGCGGCATGCTCGTCGGTGTCCGGGCAGATGATGACGAACTCGTCCCCACCGAAACGGCCCACCACATCCGTGACCCGCACGGCGTCTCGAAGTCGAGCGGCAGCCTCCACCAGCGCCGCGTCCCCCACCACGTGCCCGAGGTTGTCGTTCACGGTCTTGAAACCGTCGAGATCGACGAAGAGCACGACGAGGGGCTCACGCGAGCGCTGGGCGCCGGCGATCGATTCCTCCAGCCTGTCCTGCAGCAGGGCGCGGTTGGCGAGGCCCGTCAACTGGTCGTGCTGCGCCTCGCTGGCGAGTTGCTCCTGCAGCAGGAGACGACCAATGACCTGGCTGGCCTGGCGCGCCAGCGCGCGGTTCAACTGGCGGTACGACTGGTCGAACCCCCTGGCGCGTTCGAAGGAGCAGGTCAGCACCCCGAACAGGCCCTTCTCGCTCTCGATCGGTGTCGACGTGATGGCCCCGATCCGGGCGAGCCGCATCGCACGGCCCACCTCGGGAGAAAAGGCATCGCCTTCCTCGATGCTCGACAGCGCGAACAGGTCATCGACCCGGATAGCCTCTGAACCCGCAAGGAGGGTGTCGGGAGGCAGGTGGTCGAGCAACGGGTGCACTCCCGCAACCACGTCGAGCGCAACGGAATCCTTGAGCAGCAGCACCGCGACATGAGTTGCAGAGAACGCTTCCCGTGCGCTTTCGACAAGCCCCTGGGCGACCGAGAGGACCGAGTTGCTCTGTGCGAAGGTGCTGGCCGCGTCCTGGAGCGCCCGCACGCGCGCCTCCGACTCCTCGGCCTGCCGGCGGGCGACGACAAGGTCCCGCTCCCACGTGTGCCGCTCCGTCGAATCGAAGACGGCGAGGCGCACGATTTCGGCATTGTCGTGAGCCACGAGTGACGCATTGGTGAGCACGTGCAGAGTGCTCCCGTCGACCCGGCGCAGCTCGAGCGCGATTTCACGAGCCTCACCCTGCAGGCGAAGCACCGGGAGAAACCGGCTCTCATAAAACAGCTGGCTCCCCGGCGAGAGCAGCGTGGTCAGAGGTGCCCCGACGACCTCGGTGCGGGAGTACCCGATCCACGTGAGCAGGGTCTCGTTGACTCGAACAACGATTCCGCCCAGCGTGAACGAGAGAAGACCGCATGGCGCGTGCTCGTAGAGCTCCTCATAGGATTCGTCGTGCAGGATGCCCCCGCCAGGCTCCAGGACGGTCATTCGAGGTAGGCCAGGATGGCTTCTGCAAGTTCCCGCGGACCCGAGAGGTTAGGGCAATGTCCGGTCGTCGCGAGCAGCGCGAACTCACTGCCCCGAATCTGCGTGTGCACGTAGTGGCCGACAGGCAGCGGCGCGATGACATCGTTCGTGCACTGCAGAACGAGGGTCGGCACGGTGACGTCGGCCAGGTCGCGCCGGTTGTCCGAAAGAAAGGTGACCCGCGCGAACTGGCTCGCGATCGCCGGGTCGACGCGGCAGAAGCTGGTGGCGAGCCCCTCACCCAGTTCGGGGCGATCGTCGTTGCCCATCATCACCGGAGCCATGCTGGATGACCACCCCAGGTAATTCTCGTCCAGGGAATCCAGGAGGTTGTCGATGTCTTCCTGTTCGAACCCTCCCCGGTACCCGGGCTCGTTGATGTACCGCGGAGATGGCCCGACGAGCACCAGCTTTCCGAACCGTGACGGATCGCGGTTCGCCGCGATGACGCCGATCATCGAACTGACCGAGTGCCCGACATATACCACGTCGGCCAGGTCTTCGGATTCCAGGATGTCGAGGAGATCATCCGCGTAGCCGTGCAGAGAATCGTACTTTCCGCGGTCGTAGGCGCCGGTGTCTGAACCGCCCGCTCCGACGTGATCGAACGCGATCACCCTGAAATCTCGCTCGAAGTACGGGATGACGTCGCGCCAGACCTCCTGGCTGCAGCCGAAACCGTGCGCGAAGACGACGGGGCGACCCACCGGGTTACCCGAAACCGTCACGTTGTTGCGATGGCGAACATCCGCTGCTTTCGTGCCGGGACGCGTCATGGGAGCTCCTGTCGGTGCACGCCGTGCTACGCACTGCATCCGGGTCTCGGGGTGCACCAGAAAGGCTAGTTGCCGCGTCACGCTGAATCAACCACGAGGATGCGGGCGGGCGGAGTATACGCGCGAAATTGGACCCTGATTCTGGCGTTGACAACTTTTTTTTCTGTAAACAGCATGGGAACGCGGAACGCCGGGCGCCGCGCGGAGGAGGATCAGGACAGACGTGAATTCGACACAGCTGGATCCGCACAGCCGCCTCGTCTCCGACCTCGAAGGGGCTGTGGGGCGCGGTGAGATTGTCGCGCTGTATCAACCGCAGATCGACGTGCGGTCGGGTGAGATCGTGGCTGTCGAGTCGCTCAGTCGCTGGCAGCACCCGACGCTGGGTATGCAATCACCGCTCGTTTTCATCCCGATCGCCGAAGAGTTCGGCATGATCGATGAACTCGGCGATTTCATGGTCGGCGAGGCGTTTGAGCTGGCGGCGGAACTTCGGGGCCGCGGTTCGCAAATCGAGGTCGCGGTGAATGTGTCGGCAATCCAGCTGGCCAGTGTGTCATTCTTCCAGCGTCTCGAAGTCCGCTTCGCCGACCTGGGGCTGCCGCGCGGCGCGATCACGCTCGAGGTGACCGAATCGCGCTTCATCGCCAACCGTCCACGCGTTTCGAAGCGGCTCAGCCGCCTGAGAAGCAGCGGAATCAGCGTGTCGATCGATGACTTCGGGGTCGGGCATTCATCAGTCGAGCAGGTTCTTGCCCTCCCCGCCAATGAGGTCAAGATCGACCGGATCATCGTGCAGGATCAAGCCGCGACGAACGGGGCACTGCTGGCCACCATTGTGCGGCTGATGAGGGATCGCGGCCTCCGCACGGTTGCCGAGGGCGTGGAAACGCGGGAGCAGCTTGAGCGAGTGGATGCTCTGGGCTGCGATCGGGCGCAGGGCTACTACATCGGCAGGCCGATGAGCAAAGAGGACCTGTTCGAGTTGATTGGCCGGCGCGATCGCCCGGGTCGGGCGTAGTCGACGCCTGTCGAAGACTACGTGGCCGACGCTGGCCGACGTGGCCGACGCTGGTCGACTCTGGCCGGCGCTGGTCGACTCTGGCCGACGCTACAACGCGCCAAACTGGTCGACATCCAGCCCCTGGTCGACGGGCTCATCCTCGACCGGTTCCCCGCCGACCTCGATCTGCGCCCAGAGCACCGGCATACCCGGGGAGAACAGGATGTCGAGGCCCGGTCCCCCGCGCAGCGGCGGGATCGTGACGTAGTCGCCACCCGACTTGATGGCGCTCAGGATTTTCGCCTTCAATTCGGTGACGGGCTCGGGCAGAAAGTAGTCCTTGCCGTCTACGGTGAGGCGATTGATGATCACGATGGCCTGGCTCTCGAGAAAGAGTAACGATGGTGCGTTCGCTCTCCACGCTACCGCGTCCAGCACCGGGGTTGGGTGGGGCCGGCGAGGCGTCTTCGCGCGATAGCCTGCTAACAGGTGCACCGGAAGGCGCTGAACGATAGGGATTCACGTGGGCGTTCTTCAGTATGACGATGAAGAGTACGACTTCGACGACCGGGTGCTGTTCCACCTGCAGATCGTGATCAGCACCAAGCTGCGTCGGCACGAGAATTTCTTCCTGTCCTGGTCGCAACCGATCGAGCGTGGCAGCGGACGCCACGCCATCTGGATCGACAACGGGCTACCGCTCCACTTCTACTTCAACGGCTCCCGTGCCGCGTCGATCAACCGCGAATGGATCGAACAACTGCTGCTCGCCTCGTCGCAGGCGGGTGGCCTCCACCTCACCGAGGAACCGGCGCCGCGACGGGATCCGAATTCGCAGACCGCGTGAGCGGGTACACCGTGACCTGGCGCTGCGTGACCGGCGCTGCGTGACCGGGCGCTGCGTTACCGGCCGCTGCGTTACCGGGCGCTGCGTGACCGGGCTCAGACCCGTGACTGTGGCGGTGTGATTTCCTGGCCGGGCTCAGCCGACAGCACCATCCCCGCCGGCGAGTTGGCCGACTGGGTCAGCTGCTCAAGCCATTCGCGGTTCAGCTGCTGTCGGTGCGAAGACGAGTAGCGGAAATACATCGGTATGGATGTCTCGAGCCAGATGCTGCTGCGGCCGTCACCCAGGGCGGGATCGTCGCGCCACGAGAAGAAGAATCCTTCGCCGCGACGCAGCTTGGTACTGATGACCAGTTGCAGGTGCGCGAGCACGCGGTCGTCAAACCCGATCTCAAGCCGAGACGAGCTATAGAGCAGCTTGCCCAATCCGTGCATTCCTTCCGCGCCTTCGGCAGCCAACCCCAGCAAGTCGGCCAGGTGGGGCGAATCGCTGCCTTCTGAATCGTAGGGGGCCGGTTCATGAATTACCCGTCGGGCCCGGGGGCTTGACAGCCGACGGTTTCGCCCAGAAAATCTCACACCTTTTGGGAAGGGGTAGCGCGGTGCGCTGGTTACCCCGGGCATGACGACTATTGGATTCATCGGTTCAGGCCACATCGGCAGCAGCGTCGCTCGCGCGGCACTCGCACACGGCTACGACGTGGTTATGTCAAACTCGCGCGGGCCGGAAACGCTCACCGAACTCATCGAGGAGCTTGGCCCGCACGCCTCGGCAGCCACCAGCTCGGATGCGGCCGCCGCCGGCGACTTCGTGGTCGTGACCGTTCCGCTTAAGTCGGCGCTGGAGATTCCGGTTGCCCCGCTGGTGGGCAAGATCGTGATCGACACCAACAACTACTACTTCGAGCGCGACGGCCATATTGCCGAGATCGACAACCACCAGATCACGGTGAGCGGGCTGCTTCAGCGCCATCTCGTCGGGGCGAAGGTCGCGAAGGGCTTCAATCACATCCAGGCGCTGCAGATCCTGAGCGATGCGCAGCCGGCTGGCACCCCCGGTCGCCGCGCCCTCGCGACGGCGAGCGATTTTCCGGAGGCGGTGGAGCTTGTGACACACTTCTTCGACGAAATCGGCTTCGACACGGTGAATATCGGCTCACTCGACGAGAGCTGGCGCATCGACCGCGACACGCCAGCCTACGGTGGACGGTTCGACGCAGAACAGCTGCGAGCGAAATTAGCTGAGGCAGTCCGCTCGTAGTGGCACACTGAGTCGATGGCCGCAACTTTCGTCGTTGTTCCCCAATGGCAGGGATCCGGATCGTCGCGCGCAATGCGACTCGTCGACGGCGCGGAGGCGATCCGCGGCGACCTCCCGAGCGCGGGGACGGTCACCGTTCCCGTGCCACTGGAGGCCGGGGAAGCTCAAGGCACCGCTGTGTCGCGGTTCAGCTCCATCCAGCTGGTGCGCGACCGACAGGCCATGGCACTGTCGACGCTGGATTCCCCGGCGATCACCATCGGCGGCGACTGCGGGGTCGAACTTGCCTCCGTCGCGCATGTCGCCGACCAGGGCGATGTGGCCCTGGTCTGGTTCGATGCGCACGCTGACCTGAACACGCCGCAGTCGTCATCGTCGGGGGTCTTCAACGGGATGGTCCTGCGAACGCTGCTGGGCGAGGGAACGCCCGGCCTGGTGCCCGCCCGCCCACTCGCGCCATCCAGCGTCGTCCTGGTGGGCGCTCGCGAACTGGACCCGCCCGAGGACGACTACCTTGCGGCGACCACGATTGCACTGCTCGAGGTGGAGACCGTGACAGCCAAAAAGCTGGTCGCGGCCGTCAGGAAGACGGGTGCGAAACGCGTCTACCTCCACATCGACCTCGACGTGCTCGATCCGTCCGAATTCGAGGGCCTCGACTCCCCGGTGCCCTTCGGTCTCAGCGCCTCGACGCTGGTCGAGCTCATCCGTGCGGTGCGGGTCGAGTTCGAGCTTGCGGGCGCCGGTATCACCGAGTTCGCGCCGAGTTCGCCCGCGAATGCAACCACTGACCTGCCCACGATCCTGAGAATCATCGGCGCCCTCACGGCCAAATAGGCGTACCCTGCCCGGTGCGCGCGCACGCCACGCCTACTGTTGAAGGATGCCTGAACCCCGAATCACCGTCGACCGCGACCGGCATGTGCTTCTCCTCGGCCTGAACCGGGTGGATAAGCGCAACGCCGCCGACCTGCAACTGCTCACCGAACTGTCACAGGCCTACGGAGTTTTGCAGCGGGACCCCGAGTTGCGCTGCGGACTGGTCTACGCACACGGCGACCACTTCACCGGCGGCCTCGACCTCGCTGATGTGGGACCGCGAATCACCGGCGAGGGCCTCGATATCGTGCCGGACGGGGGCATAAACCCCTGGCAGGTCGGCGGCGAGACCCTCACTAAGCCCGTCGTGATCGCCGTTCAGGGAATCTGTCTTACGCTCGGGATCGAACTCGTGCTCGCCAGCGACATCGCCGTCGCTGCCGAGTCGACGACGTTCGCGCAGATCGAGGTTGCACGCGGCATCCTGCCGTTCGGTGGCGCGACCATCCGGTTTCCCCGCGCGGTCGGCTGGGGCAACGCAATGCGCTGGATCCTCACCGGCGACACCTTCGACGCGGCCGAAGCCCTGAGAATCGGCCTGGTGCAGGAGGTCGTACCGACGGGTACGCAGTATGCGCGCGCGCTGGAACTGGCCCAGCGAATTGCCGCACAGGCGCCGCTCGCCGTCCAGGCAGCGCTCGCCAACGCCAAACTGGCGCTACGCGATGGCGACAGCGCGGCGGAGGCGCAGCTGCAACCCGAACTCGTTCGGCTGGTACAGACCGAGGACTCGAAAATCGGGATGCAGGCTTTCCTTTCCCGCAGTGTCGCGCAGTTCACGGGTCGCTAACGTGGAGAGATGACTACCACGGAATACGACCTCATTGTCATCGGTGCCGGCGCTGTCGGCGAAAACGTTGCGGATCGTGCGGTGCAGGGAGGCCTTACCGCGCTGATCGTCGAAGCCGAACTTGTCGGCGGCGAATGCTCATACTGGGCGTGCATGCCCTCAAAAGCCCTGTTGCGAAGCGGAATGGTCTATCGCGCGGCACAGAAGGTGGGTGGCGCGAGCGAAGCACTCACCAAGCCCCTGGATGTCGCGGCCACGTTTGCGAGGCGCACCAGCATCATCCACGACTGGAACGACGACAGCCAGGTCGAGTGGCTGAAGGGGGCGCACATCGACCTCGCGCGAGGCCACGGCCGGATCACCGGCGTCAAGGAGGTCACGGTCGGCGATACGGTTTACACCGCACGCCACGCCGTGTGCGTGAGCACGGGATCCTCGGCACTCCTGCCCGATGTGCCGGGGCTTGCGGAGTCGGACCCGTGGTCCAGCCGCGATGCGACCAGCGCGAAGAAGGCGCCCGGGTCCCTCGCCATCATCGGCGGCGGCGTCGTCGCGGTCGAGATGGCGACGGCGTACGCCAGCTTCGGGACCGCCGTGACTCTGATCGTGCGATCGAGGCTGTTGGCCAACGAAGAACCCTTCGCCGGAGAACTCGTCGGCGAGTCGCTGAAGGAGCTGGGGGTAACCCTGCTGCTGGGGGTATCCCCGACCAGGGTTTCGAAGAACGATGGCTCCTTCGTCGTCGAGCTCGACTCGGGGCCGGCGGTAATCGCTGAGGAACTGCTGGTCGCGACGGGCCGGGTTCCGCGGAGCGAGGACCTCGGGTTCGAGAACATCGGTCTGACGCCGGGTGACTGGCTCGAGGTGGATGACACGCTGCTGGTCAGGGGTTTCGACTGGCTGTACGCGACGGGCGACATCAACCACCGGGTGCTTCTCACCCACCAGGGCAAGTACCAGGCCCGCGCGGCGGGGGACGTGATTGTCGCCCGGGCGCTCGGCAAGCCGGTGCACGACCAGCCGTGGGGCACCCACGTGGCGACGGCGGACCACCAGGCGGTGCCGCAGGTGACTTTCTCCGACCCTGAGGTGGCATCCGTCGGCCTCACCGCCGCTGCGGCGCAGAAGGCGGGCTACGACACCCGCGTGGTTGACTACGACCTCAGCTGGGTCGCTGGCGCATCCATCCAGGCCGACGGCTACCGTGGCATGGCGCGCATGGTTGTCGATGAGAAGCGAAGGGTGATCCTCGGTGTGACCTTTGTCGGCCAGGATGTCTCCGAGTTGCTGCAGGCGGCAACGATCGCTGTGGTCGGTGAGGTGCCGCTCGAGCGCCTCTGGCATGCCGTGCCTGCGTATCCGACGCTCAACGAGATCTGGCTGCGCCTGCTGGAGACGTACGGCCGACCCTCCTGACCCAATCCCCTCTGGGTGGCGGGAGAAACGGCAGGCTATGGGCGGAGAAAGTGTGTCGCGGCGGGAGTTGTAACTCCGCCCGCGGGACAGTTTCTCCCGCCACCAGGTTTGGGCGAGCTCTGCGAGGCTAGGGCGCGAGGAGCGACTCGTAGAGGGCGCGATGGGACGCCGCAGCGGTCGCCCAGGTAAAGCCCTCCGCAAACCGGCGCGCCGACCGTCGCATGGCATCCACGCGCGCACCATCGGCGCGATGCACGAGGATGGCCGCCGCCCACTCCGCCGGGTCGCGGCTGTCAACGAGGTAGCCCGATTCGCCGTCGCTGACCGACTCGACGAGCCCGGTGCCGCGAAACGCGACCACGGGCGTGCCACTCGCGGCCGACTCGAGGGCGACCAGCCCGAAAGTCTCGGAGTACGACGTTACGAGCGTGAACTCCGCGATGGCAAACAGGTCGGCGAGGGTGTCCCGCTCGAGGGCCCCGACGAACCGCACGTCCCGCTCGACGCGGTGCGTGATGGCCGCCTGCTCAAGGCGGGCGCGGTACGCGTCATCCGTTGCCTCGCCCGCGATCACGAGGATGGGTGAGGGGGAAACCATCGATAGTTCTCCCAGAATGCGGATGCCCAGTTCCTGGTCCTTCAGCGGCTGCACGCGGGCGGCAAGAACGAGGATCGGGCGGCCGGGCTCGAGCGACAGCAGTTCGCGCAGCGAGCCCTCGTTGTGCGCTCGATCCGGCGTGAAGAAGTCGGTGTCGACGCCGGGCGGGATGACCCACAGTCGTTCCGCCGGGGTGCGAAGGTCGTCGATGAGCGTCCCCACCTCGGCCGCCGATCCCGCCACGATCGCGTCAGCCTGGCCCGCCAGGAACGCCTCACCGCGGAGGCGTCCCTCGTGCTCGGGTGTGTCGCCTGGTGCGAGCGCCCGATTCTTCATCGCGGCGAGAGTGTGGAACGTCTGCACGAACGGCAGGCCCAGCTCGATGGCAACCGGGAGCGTCGCCAGCCCGCTCAGCCAGTAGTGCGAGTGGAGCAGGTCATAGCGCGGCGCGGAGCGGCCCACCATGGTGGCCACCGCTTCGCCGAATTCGTCTGCGACGTCCACGAGTCGGTGCTTCGGCACCGGCGCGGGCGGACCCGCGGCCAGCGCCCGCAGGGTGACACCATCGGCCAGCGAGCGTTCGAGCGGAACGTCGGATGCTCGCGTCAGCAGGTCGACCTCGACGCCGCGGAGAGCCAGCTGCATCGCCAGAGCGAGAATGGCCACATTCATGCCGCCCGCATCTCCGGTGCCTGGCGCATCCGCCGGGGAGGTGTGCATGGACACCATTGCCACCCTGCGCAACCCGCCGCCCATGTTGCCACTGTATTCTGCAAAGACCGACAGGACGGCGAGAGCGTGGCAGAGCAGAGAACGATTGTTATCACCGGTGCGAGTTCGGGCATTGGCGCGGTCGCGGCACAGGAGCTGGCGACGGCCGGCTGGGAGGTCGCGGTCGTTGGCCGAAATGCCGAGCGCACGCACGCCGTTGCGACCGCGGTGGGGGGAACGCCGTTTCTGGCCGACTATGACCGTCTTGACGATGTTCGGGCTCTCGCCGCTGACCTGTTGGCGAAATACCCGCGCATCGATGTACTTGCGAACAACGCGGGCGGGCTCGTCGGCAAGCGCGGCACAACGGCGGACGGCCACGAGCGCACCTTCCAGCACAACCACCTTGCACCCTTCCTGCTGACGGCACTCCTCACGGAGCGGCTCACCGCATCCGACGGCCGCGTCGTGGGAACGGCGAGTGTGGCGAACCGTTTCGGGCATATCCGGCTGGACGACCTGGACTGGAAACGCCGCCCGTACTTCGGCGGCTGGGGTGCGTACGGCACGTCGAAGATCGAAACCATTCTCTTTGTTCGCGAGCTGGTGCGCCGCACCACGCTCACCGCGTATTCGTTCCATCCGGGTTCTGTCAGGACGTCCTTCGGCACAGACACCGCTTTGGGGCGCGCGGCGATGCGGCTCGCGGCTCCCACCCAGATCTCTGCGGATGCTGGTGCTGTTCCGCTCGTCCAGCTCGCCTCCAATCCGCTGGTCGATGCCCCGAACGGCACCTACTTCGACGGCCTGAAGCCGAACGGCGCGACCGGTAAGCAGGGCCGCGACCTCGACCTGGCAGCCAGGCTTTGGGATGCGAGCGCCGCGCTCGTCGGGGCCCCGTGAAGATTACTGATCTATCCTGTTTCGTATGTCCCGGCCCCTGACGTTCCTCCACCGTCGCACGCCGTTGCGCCTGGGCGTCGGAGCGGTGCTGTTGGCCCTCGCCGTTGTTCTCGCCGGTTGCTCCGCCAGCACCGCGCCCACGCCGACCGCCAGGCCGACGAGGTCCGTAAAGCCGGCGGTATCGACCCCGACACCCACCCCTACGCCCACCTTCGCCGCTCTCAACTACACCTGCACGAGCATCCTGCCGCCCGCAACGCTCGCGGTGTTCAAGTCGAAGAAGTCGAGCGGATTCGACCTGCAGGGCGACTACCTGCAGCGCATGCAGAACATCGGTTCGAATCTTGTCGCGTTCTCGACGTACGGCGGCATCCTTTGCCAGTGGTCATACCCGGATGCCGCAAACAGCGTCGACTATGCCTTCTCGGCGATCACCTCCGACCAGGCGAGCACCCAGCAGCAGTCGCTGACATCGACGGGCTATGTCGGCTCCCCGAAAGACCACGGCACGCTGTACGCGAATACCGACACCGCCGACTATCCCGACGAATACCTGTTCATCCCTGGTTACTGGTTCCAGGCGTCAAGCGATTCCGTCATGCAGCTGCTCGTCGACAACGTCTTCGTGCAGCCGAACTAGCGGTCCGTTTTCTCGCTGCGAGCCGGCTGGGTCACCAGGCGGGTGGATGGCGGCGCTGCCAGCCGATCCGGCGCTCGAGTTGCGCGCCGATCGCCAGCAGGGTCGACTCCCCGCCGGGTTTGCCGACAAGCTGCACCCCCATCGGGATGCCGTCGCCGGTCTCGTAGACGGGCAGCGAGATCGCCGGGAGCCCGGTCACGTTGGCGAACGACGTGAAGGGCGTGTATTGCACCTGCTGGGCGAAGTTCAGTTCGGGGTCGTCGGCCGAGTACCACCCCAGCGGCCGGGGCGTCTGTGCGAGCGCCGGCGTGAGTACGGCGTCGAAGCTCGCGAACTGCCGGATGATGGACCGCTCGAACGCGGACAGCGCCGCAAGGGCATCCACCAGGTCGCGGGCCCCGAGTGAGCGACCGCGTGCGACCAGCCAGCGCGTGAGCGGCTCGAGCAGGTCGAGCTGGTCCCCTTCGGCGGGAATGGCGGATGCACCCGCCTGCCACACCGTGCGGAACGCCGGTGCGTAGGTGGAGTCCGGTTCAAGGCCGATCTGTTCGATGCCATGCCCGAGCGCTGACAGTTCCGTGATCGCGAAGTCGAGCGCTGCGGTCGCTTCCGCCGAGATGGTGATCTCGTACGCGTCGTCCCACGGGGAGGTCGTCATGACGCCCAGCTGGTATCTTCCTTCGCCGCGGGTCGCCGCGTTCAGCAGCGGGCCCCCGTCCCAGCCGGGCGAGCGCACCGAGTACCGGTAATCCGAGCCGCTGATCATCGCGTCGAGCAGCATCGCGGCGTCTGCGACGCTTCGGGCAAGTGGTCCGGTCGTGACGAGGCCCGCGAGTGAGCCGAGCCCTGCCCCGGACGGCACGACCCCGCGACCTGGTTTGAGGCCGACCAGGCCCGTGGCTGCGGCCGGGATGCGGATCGAGCCGCCTCCGTCCGACCCCGGCGCCACGGGCAGCAGGCCGGCTGAGACTGCGACCGCGGCTCCCCCACTGCTTCCACCGGCTCCGAGCTGCAGGTTCCATGGGTTGCGGGCCGGTGGCGACACCAGGGACTCGGTGTAGCTGGGCAACCCGAACTCCGGGGCATTGGTCTTGCCGAGGCTGATCGCGCCCGCGGCATCCAGCACCTCGACCAGTTCGTCTGAGTGGTCGGGTACGAATTCGGCGAACAGTCGTGAACCGAAGGTGGTGCGAACTCCGGCCCGACGCACCAGGTCTTTGTCACCGAGCGGCAGTCCCCACAGCGCTCCCGACTTCGGGACGAGCTGGGTGAGGTGTTCGGCACGATCGAGCGCGGCGTCCGCGGTCACGGTCGTGAAGGCGCCGAGTTCGTCGTTCAGCCGCTGGATGCGGTCGAGGTAGTGGCTGACGAGCTCGGTGGGCGTGATCCTGCCGCGATGGAGCCAGTCCCACTGTTCCTGCGCCGACAGGTGATGGAGTTCGAACACGCACCCACCCTACGACGGCGTCTTGACATGCGAGCGCTGGGCTGCTTAGTTAGTTACATGACTAATGAACCAATGAAGCGATGACACCGTCCCGTGGATGACTCGCGACCGATCTTCCTGCAGATTGCCGAGGCGATCGAGAACGACATCCTCGCCGGCAACCTGCCGGAAGAGTCGCAGGTTCCGTCGACCAACGAGTTCGCCGCCTTTTATCGCATCAACCCGGCAACCGCGGGCAAGGGCGTCAACCTGCTGGTCGACGAAGGAATCCTCTACAAGAAACGCGGCATCGGGATGTTCGTCGCCGCAGGTTCGCGAGCGCGAGTCGCGTCCAAGCGGCGCGACGAATTCGAAAACGAATACGTGCGACCACTCATGGCCGAGGCGGCAAAACTCGGCTTCAGCCAGGCACAGCTCATCAGCATGATCCAGAAAGAAGGCTCGTAAATGACCGCAGTAGTCGAGGTGCGAGGTCTCACCAAGCGGTTCGGACGATTCACCGCGGTGGATGACGTCAGCTTCTCCATCGAGCAGAACGAGATCCACGGGCTGCTCGGGCGCAACGGGGCCGGCAAGACCACAATGATGCAACTCCTCACCGGGCAGCAGTTCGCCAGCGAAGGCCAGATCCGGGTCTTCGGCGAATCCCCGGTCGAGAACGCCGCGGTGCTCGGCCAAATCTGCTTCATCAAAGAGAGCCAGTCCTACCCGGACGACTTTCGCCCGCGTCACGTGCTCGCGAGCGCCCCCTGGTTTTTCCCGAATTGGGATGCCGACTTTGCCGACCGCCTGGTCGAAGAATTTCGGATCCCGCTCAATCGTCGAATCAAGAAACTCTCCCGCGGGCAGCTCTCCGCCGTGGGGGTCGTGGTCGGTCTCGCCTCACGCGCCCCACTGACATTTTTCGATGAGCCGTACCTCGGCCTCGACGCGGTCGCCCGCCAGACCTTCTACGATCGACTGCTCGCGGATTTCGCGGAGCATCCGCGCACGGTCATCCTTTCCACCCACCTGATCGATGAGGTGAGCGCACTACTCGAGCACGTGATCGTGCTCGACACGGGCCGGATCATCATCGACGAGAGCGCCGACACACTGCGTGGCTCCGCGACGACAGTGTCCGGCACCAGGAGCGCTGTCGACTCATTCGTGGGTACACGCACCGTGCTTCACCGGGAGGCACTGGGCGGGCTCAGCTCGGTCACCCTCGAAAAGCTCGACGGCAGCGACCGAACGGCAGCGGCCGAGGCGGGCCTGGAACTGTCGCCGGTGTCGCTCCAGCAACTCATCGTTCGAAAGACCAGCATCCCCGAATCAGCATTGGGAGACCCGACATGACCGCCATTTCGTCGCCGGTGACAGCGTCGCGCTCGTTCGAATCGCCGCGCCGAATCTGGGCCGTGACCAGGCTCCACTTCGTCAATCGGTTCGGGATCATCTGGATGCCGCTGATCATCCTCGGCAGCATCTTCCTGCTCAACCTCGCCATCTGGTGGATCATCACGGAGTCCACCGGCAACAACAACCGCGCGAACCACGTTCAGCTCGGGTACTCCGGTGCGGTCTCCTACATTTACATCTACGGCATGGTGGTGGCCGTGCAGGCAATCGCCCGCACCTTCCCGTTCTCGCTCGGCTTCGGCGTTACCAGGCGCGACTTCTACCTGGGCTCGGCGATCGCATTCGTCATACTGTCGCTCGGCTTCGCCGTCGTGCTCACCATCATGAGCACGATCGAGATTGCGACGGGCGGCTGGGGAATGGGCGGGCGGATGTTCGCACCCGCCTACTTCACGAACGACTCCTGGCTGGTGAGGTTTGTGATGTATTTCCTGTTGTTCCTGTTCCTGCTGTTCATCGGATGCGCCGGTGCGGCCTTTTTCGTGCGCTGGCGGGCGACCGGCCTCACGGCCTTCTTCGGCATCATCGCTCTGGTGCTCCTGGGAGCCGTCGCATACTTCACGCTCGGCCACCTGTGGCCCTCTGTCGGGCGATGGTTCGTCGATGCCGGGGCGATCGGCGTATCGCTGTGGACGATCATCCCGACACTCGTTGCGGGAATCGCGGGCTTCTTCGTGCTGCGTCGCGCGACGCCCAGAAATTGAAACCCCCGCGCTTGGTAGTTTGACCGTATGGGCTACCTCTACCTTGCCGCGGCGATCATCAGTGAGGTGATCGCCACCAGCTTCCTCAAGTTCGCGAGTGGCCCGAAGAATGTCTGGTGGGCGTACATCATCGTGGGCGTGGGGTATATCGCCTCGTTCGTGCTGCTGTCGATCACCCTGCGAGCCGGCGTTCCGCTGGGCATTGCGTACGCGATCTGGGCGGGCGTGGGCGTGGTGGCGGTGGCGGTGATCAGCTGGCTGGTGTTCCACGAATCGCTCACGTGGCAGCAGATCGCGGGAATGGTGCTGGTAATCGGCGGGGTGGGGCTGCTCGAGCTGGGCGGCAGGCACTGACGCCAGCGCATCCTGCGGGCACAACCTCCCAGGGGACTACTTGAGGATCTTCTGCAGCATGACGGTGCCGAGCCAGCGGTCGAACTTGTAGCCGACCTTGCCCATACGGCCCGTCTCCTTGAAGCCGAAGTTCTTGTGCATCCGGATCGAGGCCTCAGCGCCCTTGTCGGCGATGACCGCGATCACTTCTCGAATGCCAGCCGCTTTCGAGTCGTCCAGGAGCTGCGCGAGCAGGATCTTGCCCAGTCCCTTCCCCGTTGCGGCGGGGCCGAGATAGATCGAGACCTCGACGGTCCGACGCTGCGACGTGTTGCCCTGCCACGGGAACACCCAGGCCACCCCGAGCAGCTGCCCGCCGGGACTCACGGCGACGAGGAACGGCATCTGCAGCCTCTCGTTCGTCGCAAACTTCTTGCGCACATCGACGAGCGTCATGGGTTTCTCATCGAATGTGACCGTCGAGTTGAGCACGTAGTGGTTGTAGATCTCACGGACGCTCGGCAGGTCCTCGGCGACCGCGGGTCGAATCGCGAACTCGAAGCGAGGCTCCTCGGGCGGCGCAGGACGAAGGTGCGGCGGCAGCTGCCGTCGCTGCTCATACTCTTCTTCAAGCACGGTATTCCCCTTCAAGCACGGCGGCGGCCATCCCTTTCGCCCAACACGCTGACCCCTGTGATCGCGTCGAGCCTAGCCCGCGAGCGACCAGTCGATCGGCGACGCTCCCTGCTCGAGCAACAAGGCGTTGGCACGGCTGAACGGACGCGAGCCGAAAAACCCACTGCTCGCGGACAGGGGGCTCGGATGCGCGGATGCGACGACCGGCGTCGAACCGAGCAGCGGCCTCAGGGTGCCGGCGTCACGGCCCCACAGGATGGCGACGAGCGGCGTGCCGCGGGCGACCAGCGCGCGGATCGCCAGTTCGGTGACGGCTTCCCAGCCGATCCCGCGGTGCGAGCCCGATTCTCCGGGCCGAACGGTCAACACCCGGTTGAGCAACAGCACCCCGTGCTCGGCCCACGGCGTCAGATCGCCGGTCGTCGGCACCGGGATCCCGAGGTCGTCGTGCAGCTCCCTGAAGATGTTCTGCAGGCTGCGTGGCACAGGCCGAACCCCGGGCTCGACCGAGAACGACAGGCCGACCGGATGCCCGGGGGTCGGATAGGGGTCCTGTCCGACGATCAGCACACGGACCTCGCTGAAGGGGTAGGTGAAGGCCCGAAGCACGTTGGGTCCGCTCGGCAGGTAGCGGCGTCCGGCAGCCGTCTCCGCGCGCAGGAATTCGCCGAGGCGGGCGACCTCGGCCTGGCCGGGCGCGAGGGCTGCCGCCCAGCCCGGGTCGACAAGTTCACTCAGCGGCCGGGGACTCACAACACAGAAAGCTACGCGGTTTCGAGGGTGACGGGAGGCAAGGTCGACCAGGGAAACGCGATCCAGCGGGAGGTGCGGTGCCAGGTGTAGTCGGGTTCATGCAGGGTACCCGGCTTCGTGTACAGCACGACGGACCGCACCTCAGCCCCGGACTTGCGCAGCAGCTCTACAACGAGCGCGAGGGTCCGGCCCGAGTCGGAGACGTCATCGGCCAGCAGCACGCGGGCGCCGGCGAGCGAGGCCTGGTCGAGCAGCGGCGGGAGCACCACCGGCATCGGCAACCGCTCGTCGACACCGGTGTAAAACTCCACGTTGAGACTTCCGCAGTTCTTCACCCCCAGCGCGTAGGCAATCGCACCGGCGAGCAGCAGGCCGCCCCGGGCAATCGCGATCACGAAGTCGGGTCGAAATCCGCTCGCGAGCACATCGACTGCGAGATGACGGGCCGCATCCCCGAACTCCAGCCAGCCGAGCACCTCACGCTCCTCGTCCATTCGGCAACGCTATTACTCCTCACGTTTCGTGCGTGTTGCGTGGCCAGGCTGCACTAGCATCCGAGCATGGCACGCATCCACAATGACGCCGCGGGAGGGTCCGAAGCACCGGCTCGAGCGGGGAGCGTGACCTTCAGCCTCATCGGGTTTCTCTTCCTGCTCGAACTCACCAGCGGCATCCTCCAGGGCTACTACATCCCGCTGATCCCGACCCTTATCAAACACCTGCACATCGAGACCGCGAGCTACAACTGGTTCGAGGCGGCCCAGTTGCTGCTCTCGGCCATCGTCGTACCGTTTCTCGCCAAGCTCGGCGACATGTACGGGCACAAGCGCATCCTCCTCATTTCGACCGTGCTGACTGCGCTCGCGACGTGGGCGCTGCCGTTTGCCAGCAATTTCACCGCCTACCTGATCGCGTTCGCACTCCAGGGCTTCTATGTCGTGTGGCTGCCGCTCGAGGTCGCCCTCATTTTCGACCGCGGTCGCCGCTCGGGGCGCAGCGCATCACAAACCCGGCGTGCCGCAGGCTTCCTGGTTGTCGCACTCGAACTCGGCGCGATCCTCGGCGATGTCGCGGGAGGCAACCTGATCGATACCTTCCACGGGAGTGTGCCGCTGACGCTCATCATCCCCGCTATCGCCGTCACCCTCGTATTCTTTGCCATCCTGTTCGGTGTCCCCGAGTCACAACCGCTGCCCGGACGAAGCCTCGATGTTCCCGGTTTCGCGGTGCTCACCATCGGGCTGCTGCTCATCACGGGCGGCCTCGCCTTCCTACGTATTGCAGGCCCCGGGGCCTGGTGGGTCTACGCCATGATGGCGGCGGGTGTTCTGGTCTTCATCCCGTGGACCCGGTTCGAGCTCCGGCAGAAGGATCCGGCCGTCGACATCAGGGTGTTCCGCCAAGCCAACATGTGGCCGGTGCAGGTCACGGCCGGCCTGGTGGGCATCAGCATCCTGGGCGCGCAGACCCCGCTCGCGACCTTCGCGGGCGCGGATCCCCGCTCGGGTGCCGGACTCGGGTTGAGTTCGAGCGGCATCACGATCGTCGTCGGCATCTATCTCATCTCGCTCATCGTGGGAGCCGTGCTGTTTCCGCTGCTGTCGAACCTGACCTCCCCGCGGGTGGCCCTCATCATTGCCGCGTTTTTCGTGGCCGCGGGGTACCTCGACTTCCTGGTGCTGCACGCGAACGAGCCCGAGACCCTACTCAACATGATCGTGGCGGGTCTCGGTTCCGGGGCGCTTGTCGGTGCGTTGCCGTCGGCGGCAGCGGCAGCGGCACCGCGCGGCCAGACCGGCGTCGCGACCGCCCTCACCAACACCACCAAAACGATCGGGGGCTCATTCGCGTCTTCCACCTTCGCGATCGTGCTTGCTTCCAGCGCAGTCCTGTTCCTCGGGCACAGCACGCCGACGCTCGGCGGTTACCTGACCGTGTTCACGATCTGCGGATGCGGCGCCCTGGTGGCAGCGCTCTTGCTGTTCCTCGTACCGAAGCTGGCCTTCGCCGACTCGGCGCCTGACGACACCTCCCGGTAGCGGGATCGGGCCCCGGATCAGAGACGAGGCGCCAACGGGCCGCGCGCGAGCTTGTGCGGGGCCGCCTGCGCGACCGGCTTGATCGTGATGAGGTCGAGGTTGATGTGCGCGGGTAGTTCCATGGTGTGCACGATGGTGTCCGCGATGTCCTCGGCGCTCAGCGGGTCTGGCACGTTCTCGTAAACGGCATCGGCCCGTGCACGGTCGCCGCCGAAACGCGTCAGAGAGAACTCCTCGGTCTTGACCATGCCGGGCGCAATCTCCAGTACCCGGATGGGCTCGCCGTTCAGCTCGAGTCGTAGCACGGCGACGAGCGCGTGCTCGGCGAATTTGGCGGCGTTGTAGCCCGAGCCGCCCTCGTATGCCACGTGTCCCGCGATCGACGTCACCGTCATGATGTCCGCGCTGCCGCCATCCGCTGCCCCCTCGCGCAGCAGCGGCAGCAGCGCCGTGATCACCCGCTTGGTGCCGAGAACGTTGATGTCGAACATGCGCTGCCAGTCCTCGGGGTCGCTGTCTTCGACCGTCGAAAGCCCGAATGCACCGCCCGCATTGTTGACGAGCCCGTGCAAAGCGCCACCGGATGCGACGTGGTCGCGCAGCGCGACCACATCGGCCTGCTTTGTCAGGTCAGCCACGAAGTAGTCGACGCCGGTATCCGCAGCCAGTGCCCGAAGCCGGTCCTCCCGGCGCGCGACGGCCACGACATCCCAGCCGTGCTGGCTGAACAGTCGCGCCGTCGCCTCGCCGATTCCCGAACTCGCCCCGGTTACCACCACGCGTCGTTTTGCCATGCTTCGAGCCTAGTAAGGCGCAGGGCGGACTTACTCCGGCCTGCTGCCCCACTGCTGGGACAGGCGTCGCGGCAGCGTGAACACCAGCACGAAGGCCACGAGCGCGAAGATCACGCTCACTCCCATCGCCGAGGTGGCAGCGCTTCCGAAGTGGATTGCCAGTTCGCTCTTGGAGATCGACGACCCCAGCGACCTGGCTGCCGCGGCGGCAGCCTGCGCGGACGTGAAGTGTCCCTGTGCCATCGCGGCGGCGACCTTCCTGGTGACCTCGTGCGTGATGCTGCTCAGGTTCGCTACCCCGAACAGCACGCTGCCGATGATCGCGATGCCGATCGCCGCGCCGATCCGCTGCATGGTCGAGATCACGCCGCTCGCGGCGCCCGCCTCGGAGGGATCAACGGTCGCCACAATGAATTGCGCGTTGGGCGCAATGAACATGCCGTTGCCGAGGCCGGCGAAGAACAGCGGAATCAGCAGCTGCCAGCTGGTCAGGTCGGCTGGCTTCACGGTGAGGAAGATGAGCCACACGGCCGCCAGCCCGAGAACCACCAGGGCAGTACCGATCACGAGTACCGTTCGGCCGAGCCGCTGCGCGAGCCGGTTGCTTTGCGACGAGGCGATGATCGACCCGATGGCGAACGGCACGGAAACCAGCCCGGACTCGAGGGCCGTATGGCCGAGTCCGGCCTGCCAGAGCAGCGAGATGGTGAAGAAGATGCTCGTGAAGGCGGCGAAGTAGACCAGCGCGAGGATCGTTCCGCCCGTGAACGCCGGGTGGCTGAACAGGTGCGGTGGCACGAGAGGGCTGCGCTCCCGCTTGACGTAAAACACCTCCCACACGGCGAAGAGCACGACCAATACGACTCCGCCGGCGAGGGAGAGGTAGGTCCAGAGCGGCCATCCCTTCTGCTGGCCTTCGATGAGCGGCACAAGGATCGCGACGAGCGCGCCGGTGATGAGCACCAGGCCGACCCAGTCGACCCCGCCGGTGCGCGCCGGTGCGGGGGCCTGCGGTGCAATCTCCCTCAGCTTCCTGTTCCCGGGAACGAGGAGCACGGTGAGTACGAGCGCGACGACGCCGATCGGAACGTTGACGCCGAAGATGAGACGCCAGCCGTTGGTGGTTCCGAACCCCTGGATGATCAGGCCGCCGACGATCGGCCCGAGGGCGCTCGACACACCGATCACCGCACCCATGATCGCGAACGCGGACCCGCGCACTTTGCCCTGGAACAGGATCTGGATGTACGCGGTCACCGCTGGAACGAAAATACCGGCCCCGAAACCCTGGATGACCCGGAAGACGATGAGCTGCACGTCGCTCTGTGCGAGCCCGCACGCGAGGCTGGCCGCGGAAAACAGCGCGAGCCCGGTGAAGAAGATCCACTTGTGGCCGAAGCGGTCACCGAGGCGTCCGGCCGGGATGAGAGCGATGCCGAAAGCCAGGGCGTAACCCGAGATGATCCAGGACAGAACGTCTTCGCTGGCGGCCGGATGCCCGGCACCGTTGACGTTCTCGCGGATCGTCTGCAGGGCTACGTTCACAATGGTCGTGTCGAGCAGCGACATGAACATCGCGATGAGCAGCACGACGAGTGCTCGCCAGGCGTGCGGTGACGGTTTCGGTGGCGACCAGGCGCCCGCGGAGGCTGAGGGTGAGGTCATGGTTAGCGATCCTTTCGTGCCGACTCGTCGGCGATGATGTTCGGGAGTTGCTGGTACAGCTGTTCATGCCAGGTGATCTCGGCGCGAAGTCGTTCGGTCATGTGCTGCATCACGATCGATTCGCCCACCGACAGGTATTTCTCGATGGTGGCCACGTGTGCGATGTAGTTGTCGAGCTGGGTTCGAAGCCGGGCCAGTCGTTGCGCGAGAGTCGCGTCGAGAGTGTCCAGGTTGTTCCGGTCGAGTCGCGACATGGCGAGGTCGAAGGGATCCGGCTTCATGACGATGTCGCGAAGGGCGTCGCCTCGCATGGTGGCAAGCGAACTGCGGCCGGCGTCGGTGATGGCGAAGACCTGGCGCTCGGGGTAGGCGCCCTCACGCTCGGCCCGCACCTCTTCGATGAGTTCTTCGGCGGCCAGGCGTTTCATCGCCCCGTACAGCGCACCGACCGTGATGTCGGTCCATTCGGAGACGTGTTCTTTTTCGGCGAGCAGTCGAAGCTGGTGGCCGTGCATGGGACCCACGGTCGTGAGGGCATCCAGGATGAAGAGGCGGATGCTGGACACGCGACTACTCTCGCAGAACTAGTTTTGCGTGTCAACTGCAACATTACGTCGTATTTCCGAACCTGTTGGCAGCCATCGGGGGCGTGCCTAGGCTGGGCCGCGAGTGGGCACGAGTCCGCCCATCGAAGAATTCCCCTTTCCGCCCGATCCCAAGGAGACCCTCATGGCCGAATGGCACTTTGAAACTAAACAGATCCACTCGGGCGCACAGCCCGACCCGGCAACCAACGCCCGTGCTACCCCCATCTACAAGACGACCTCCTACGTGTTCAACAGCACCGAGCACGCGAAGAACCTGTTCGCTCTCGCCGAGTTCGGCAACATCTATTCGCGCATCATGAACCCGACAAATGATGTCGTGGAGCAGCGCCTTGCTGCCCTCGAGGGCGGCACCGCGGCGCTTGCCGTTGCATCCGGGTCGTCGGCAATCACCTACGCCGTCCTCAACATCGCGGGTTCAGGCGACCACATCGTCTCGTCCTCGTCGATCTACGGAGGCACCTACAACCTCTTCAAGTACACCTTCGCGAAGCTCGGGATCGAGGTCACCTTCGTCGAAGACCAGGATGATGCCGCCGAGTGGGCCGCCGCCATCCGCCCCAACACCAAGCTGCTGTTCGCGGAGACCATCGGAAACCCGAAGATCAACATCCTCGACATCGAGCTGGTCGCGAAGGTCGCTCACGACAACGCGCTCCCGCTCATCGTCGACAACACGATCGCGACGCCGTACCTGATCCGCCCGTTCGAGTACGGGGCGGACATCGTCGTGCATTCGGCCACCAAGTTCCTCGGCGGACACGGCACGGTCATCGCCGGCGTCATCGTCGACGGAGGCAAGTTCCCGTGGTCGAAGCACGTCGACAAGTTCCCCGGGCTGACCGAGCCTGACCCGTCGTACCACGGTGCGAGCTACACCACCGTGCTCGGCGACGGAATCGCGTACGTGATCAAGGCCCGCGTGCAGCTGCTGCGCGACACGGGTGCCTCGCTCTCCCCCGACAGTGCGTTTGCACTCATCCAGGGCATCGAGACGCTCAGCCTCCGCATCGAGCGCCACGTGCAGAATGCGCAGGAGATCGCCGAGTGGCTCGAGAACCACCCGGATGTCGCGTCGGTGAACTACTCCGGCCTGCCGTCGAGCCCCTGGTACGCGGCCGCGAACAAGTACGCACCCAAGGGTGTCGGCGCCGTCGTCTCGTTCGAGCTCAAGGGCGGCGTCGACGCCGGTCGGGCACTCGTCGAGTCGGTCACCCTGTTCAGCCACCTCGCCAACATCGGTGACGTGCGCAGCCTGATCATCCACCCCGCGTCGACGACGCACTCGCAGCTGACGCCGGAGCAGCAGCTCACCACGGGTGTCACGCCCGGCCTGGTGCGTCTGTCGGTCGGACTCGAGAACGTGGAAGACCTCAAGGCCGACCTCGAGGAAGGGCTCGCCGCCGCACGCACCGCTGGTGCAAAGACGACGACTGCCGCCTGAGTCCCCGCGAACTACCGCGAGCGCGCTGCCGGATGTAACACTCCGGCGGCGCGCTCCGTCTTTCCGCGATACTTGAGGCTGACATGGACTGGCAGACACCGGAAGACACCGTTCCCTCGGCATTCATCACCGAAGCGAACGCCAAGGCCGTACTTGGCAAACCGCCCGCAACGGGTGCGTGGCGCGAGGGTGATCCCATCGGCGACCGTAAATTTGTGTCGATCGGTTCGATGCGCCTCGAGCGCGGCGACGAACTGCCCCAGGTACGGATCGCGTACGAGACGTTCGGCACGCTCAACACGGCCCGCGACAATGCGGTGCTCGTGCTCCACGCTTTGACCGGTGACAGCCACGTGGTCGGGGCTCCCGGCCCTGGGCATCCGACTGCGGGCTGGTGGAGCGGAATCGTGGGCGCCGGCAAGGCGATCGACACCGACCAGTGGTTCGTCGTGGCGCCGAACATGCTGGGCGGATGCCAGGGCTCGACCGGTCCGGCTTCGAGTGCGCCGGACGGCAGCGAATGGGGCGCGCGGTTCCCCTTTGTCACCATTCGCGACCAGGTCGCAGCCCAGGTGGCGTTCTCGGACGCCATCGGAATCCGCAGCTGGGCAGCAATACTCGGCGGGTCGATGGGCGGGATGCAGGCCCTCGAGTGGGCAATCGGATACCCGGAGCGCGTCGAGCGAGTCGGCATCCTTGCAACCCCAGAGTCGAGCAACGCCGACCAGATCGCACTCAACACGGTGCAGATCGACGCCATCCAGCTTGATCCAAAATTCGCGGACGGCGACTACTACAACGCGGAAGACGGCGACGGCCCCTACCGGGGCCTTGCGCTCGCTCGACGCATGGCGCTGCTCAACTACCGCTCGCCCAGCGAGCTGAACGACCGCTTCCAGCGCAGCTGGCAGAGCGGCATTAGCCCCCTGGGGGGTGGAGGCCGCTACGCGGTCGAGAGTTACCTCGACTTCCATGGCAACAAGTTCACTCGCCGCTTCGATGCCAACAGCTACATCACGCTGGTGGGCGCAATGAACTCGCACGACATCGGGCGCGATCGCGGCGGGGTTGCGAAAGCTCTCGCCGGGGTCACGGCGCGCGCACTGGTGCTGGGAATCGACACCGACCGGCTGTTTCCGCTCGAGCACCAGACGCTGATAGCCGGGCTGCTCCCCAGCACCATCGACGACGGTGACGTCGTCGTCATCACCTCCCCGTTCGGTCATGACGGATTTCTGATTGAAGACGCGCTGGTCGGAGCGCACGTCCACCGGCTGCTGGCCTCCTGAAATTCCGTCGCGGCTGCGCCCTGGATGGGTACAGGGCCGCCCGAGAAAGCGAATCTGTTTCGGGTATACAAACGAGTCTGTGTCATCTTCGCTAAGCTGTCGCAGACAGGAGCAGGCATGGCGCGATCGCACCCTAAGGCCGCCATCAGGGTGGCAATCGTCGACGATCATCAATTGGTTCTCGACGGGCTCTCGTCGCGCCTGCACGACCCGGATGGCGGCATCTCGATCGTCGCCGCCTCGACGAGCTGGGCGGGGCTCATCGCCCACCCGGAGTTCCCGGTCGACGTCGTCGTGCTCGACCTGCACCTCGAGGACGGCATCCCCGTCGGCACCAAGCTGCGCGCGCTCGGCACCATCGGCACAGCTGCCATCGTGATGAGCAGGCATGCCGACTCCGCGTCGGTCACTGCGGCGATGCGCGCCGGCGCGATGGGATTCGTGCCCAAAACCGATTCGGCTGACGAACTCGCGGCCGCTATACGCGCCGCCGCCGACAGCACGCCGCACCTCTCCGCGCCCCTCGCTGAAGCTATCGCCGGTTTCGCGGCGTCCCCGGACCCGGGGCTTGGGCGCCAGGAGCAGCGTGCCCTGGTGCTTTACGCGTCCGGCCGGTCGATCAAGGAGGTTGCGGCCGAGATGGAGACGACGGAAGAGACTGTGAAGTCGTACATCAAGCGCGCCCGTCGCAAGTTCCGCGAGGTGGGCGTGGATGTCGGCACGCGCATCCTGCTGCGCCGCTACGGAATCCGTGAGGGCTGGCTAACCCCCGAGCAGTAACTGTTTGTTAGCTGGCGCGTTCGAGCGAAGCGAGAACTGCCGCCGCAAGGCGCTTCTGCGCCGCCGCGGTGGCTCCCAGCGCCAGCACGCGCCGAAGGCGCCACAACAACCCAGAACAGCTGAGGCCGCTGTCTGCACAGCGGCCTCATGCGATCCCCCGTTTCAGCAATCCCGGAGCACTAACCGGTTTTGCTCGGCGTCGATAGTTTCGGGTGAAACGCCGTTCCGCATCCCCACGATGGTGGTTTTGCGGGTGTAGTACTGTGGCGGCGCAGTTTTTGCGGCGCACCCCTCTTGTTGCCCTTACACCGTATCCGCAACAATGTGCCTTGCGGCACCGGTGTGGCACCCCCATTTGTGGTGGCAATCTGCGACGATTTCTCTAACATGGAACTCATAGCCAAGGAGCGCGACCGCCTCCTGCAGCGTACAGCGCGCTTTCTTGGCCTTTCGGGAACCATCATCACCCTGGTCAACCTGTGTTTCCCGGGCGTGGTTCCCGCCAGCAATCTGGTTGCGACGATCCCGCTGCTGCTGATCCTCGCGTTGTGCCACTTCATGGTTGCTCGCAGTCGACCGACCCTGTGGGCGGTCATCGGGATCGCCGCAGGAGTCGCCGCACTGGCCGTAGTTCGACTTCCTTACGATTCGCCGCCGTCGGTGTCGCTGGGTGCCGCGATCGCGCCGCTCGGTGCGGCCGGTGTTGCCTGTTTCGCGCTGGTGCTCGTCTCGAGCGTCCCGCGTGTGCTGCTGATCGTGCTTGGGGCCGCGGCCAGCACGGGGCTCGTGCAGGCGGCGACGGTGCACACCGGAATCCTCTCCCCCACAGCACTCGCCGTCATTCTCGGCTGGGTGCTCGCTGCGGTGCTCGGGTACTGGCTGAGCGCCAGCGTTCCCCGGGCCGCCCGACGCATCTACAGCATCGGCAAGGCGCACCGGGCCGAACGCCAGGCGAGCGAGACGGAGGCCCAGCGCCGGCAGGGCGCGCGGCTCCTGCACGATACCGTCCTGGCGACGCTCACCCTTCTCGCCCACTCCGGTGTCGGCGTCGCCCCCGAGGCCCTCCGCCAGCAGGCTTCCGAGGATGCCCGCCTGCTCCGCCAACTGCGCCTGGGAGCAACCCCGACCCCTGAGGCCTCCGGACCGTACAACCTCACCCCCGTCGAGGAGACGCCGCTCGGAACCACTCTCGAGTCTGTCAAGCAGCGCTTCGGGCGGATGGGCCTCGAGGTCAGCTGGCACGGCACCGGACAGGTGCTGCTGCCGAGCGACGTCCTCGACGCCTTCCTGCTCTCTCTCGCTGAGTGCCTGGAGAATGTCCGGCGCCACTCCGGCGTCACACAGGCGCACGTCACCATCACCGATGACGCCACCACGGTGCGCGCAATGGTCACGGATTCGGGGGTCGGCTTCAACCTCGACGGCATCGATGATGACAAGTTCGGCTTCCGCGAATCGGTGATCGGCCGCCTTCGCGAGGTCGGCGGCAACGCGAGGCTTTTCTCCAGCCCGGGATCCGGCACCACCGTCGTACTGGAGGTGCCGCGATGACCAGCTTCCTTCGCCCCGACGAGAACACCCTCGGAGTCATCTTCGGACGCCGCAACAAGGGCGGCCCTCCCGGCGTCGCCAAGGCCCTGCGCCAGGCAAGCGCACGCGGTGCCACCCTGGGCACCGGCTACCTCGGTGTTGGCGCGGGTGTGCTGGGTGCCATCCAGGCCCTCTACGGTCTCAGCGTGTTCGCCTCGCAATGGAACCTGTACCCCAATCCGTGGATGGCCGCGTACGCCTGGATCCTCTATGTGATCGCCTTCGTGGCGGCGCTCATCACCGTTTCTGTGCGCGGCGACCGCCTGCCCGTGTGGATTTTCGTCCTCTACCTCGTCGCGCTCGCGGGGGTCGTGGCCCTTGACTTCTTCGCCATCTGGCCCCTGCATAACATCGGCGAGTACGCGACCGCGTCCGTGTCCGCGGGCTTCGGGCTCATGATCGTGGTGACCCTGCGCCGAGGGCGCGAGGTCATTGCGGCGGCGGGCGTGCTCGGACTCGCCTTCCTGGCCGCGATCATCCTGGACAGCCACCTGGATGCCGCGACCTTCCCCAGCCAGCTCAACGCCGTCGCGCTCGCCGCCCTCCCCACCGTGCTCGGGGTGTTCGTCGTTCGCGGCTTTCGCCGCATGGTGCAGCAGGAACTCGACCGCGTACTCGTGCAAAGCACCGTCTCCGCACCTCGCTTCGCGGTAGGGATGCTCGCCTCAGAAGAACTGGCTCGACTCGACCTCGCAGCGGAAGACCTGCTCGAATCGGTGGCGACCGGCCGAACCAAGCTCAAGCTCGACCCGAAGACGGCCTCGGTCGCGGCATCCCTCGCCACTGAGCTGCGACTGCATCTCATCGAGGGGCGCCGCGAGACCTGGCTCTACCACGCGGTATCGGAGTCCGAAATGCTCGGAAAGTCGGTGACCCTCACCGACAAGGGCAGCCTTGCCGGGCTGCTCGATCCCGCGCAGCGCGACGGACTGCTGTCGAGCGTCTGGCTGCTCATGAGCGACACTCGCAAGCAGAACGTGACGCGCACCCTCTCGTTGTCCCTCGGACCTGTCGCACCGACCGCCGAACGGCTCGAGAACAACAAGATCATCGTGCCGATCGTCATCACCACCACGGATGTCCCGCGAAATCGCGTCGATCCGGCGATCTGGGCCTCCATTTCGAGGGTGGGGCGATACAGTGACTCCACCGAGAAGTCCAGCCTGCGCGTTGACATCGAGTGCATCGTCGACAATCCGGCTGACCAATGACCGCGCGTACCACCGGAACCCCCGGCACCATCCCGGTAACCAGGCTCGCGGCAAGTTCATCTCGCGGAAAGACAAAGAGGTTCGCACGTGTCTCCAGCTGAAAATAGAATTCGACTCTCGATCGTCGACGACCACCGGATGCTGCTCGGGGCCCTCACGGAGTGGATCCGCAATGCTGCTCCCGACATCGATATGGTCGCCGCTGTCGCGTCCTGGCCCGAGCTGCTCACGCATCCCGAGTTCCCCGTCGATGTCGTGCTGCTCGACCTCGACCTCAAAGACAACATCCCCGTCTCGCTGAAGATCTCGACGCTCAAGACCACGGGCGTCCGTGTCGTGCTGATGAGCACCTACTCGGAGCCCAACGTCGTTCGCGAGGCCCTCGCGGCCGGTGCCCTGGGCTACCTGGTCAAGAGCGAAGACGCCAGCATGATCGTTGAGGCCATCCGTGCCGCAGCGGAGGGCGAGTCGTTCGTCTCGGCAGAGCTCGACCTTGCGCTCAACTCGGGCGAGGTGGGCGGCGCGCCGAAACTCAGCGCCCAGGAGCGCCGGGTGATGGCACTGTATGGCGGTGGTGAGCCGGTGAAGGCGGTTGCCTACCAGCTCGGCATCTCTGAGGAGACCGCGAAGAGCTACCTCAAACGGATCCGCGAGAAATATCGCGTGGCCGGGATCGACGTGGGCACAAAGGTGGCATTACGGAAGCGCGCGATCCAGGACGGCATCCTGCTGCAAACCGAAGCTCCTGGCCCCATGTAGTGTCCGGCGTTCAACGCCGAAACTGATGACGGCGATGATCACGCCGAGCGCACTGAGCACGAGTCCGATCCAGGTCACCGACAGGTAGCCGAGTCCGGCCGCCACAGCGACCCCGCCCAGCGCTGCACCAATGCTGTTGCCGATGTTGAGCGACGCATGATTGATCGCCGCCGCGAGAGTCTGGCTCTCCCCCGCCACGTTCATCAGCCGGGTCTGGATGCAGGGCGACATTCCCGCCGACGCGAATCCGATCAGGAACACGGCCGCGAACACGGCGATCGCGCTCGATCCCGCCACCGCGAGTCCCGCAAGCGCGATCACCAGTATTCCGAAGAAGACGAACAACCCCCGCTTCAGGGCGTGGTCGGCCAGGTGACCGCCGAGGGCGTTACCGATGGTCATACCGATCCCGGCAAGGATGAGCGCGACCGCGACCCATGACTGCGCCAGCCCGGCGACCGACGTGACAATCGGCGCGATGAAGGTGTACACAGCGAAGAACCCGCCAAACCCGATCGCGCCAATCCCCAGAGCGAACCAGACCTGCGGGCGGCGAAAAATGGAGAGCTCGCGCCTCATGGTCGCCGCAGGGTCGCCCGGCTGCCAGGGGACGACGATGAGCACGGCGATGAAGGTGAGCGCGAAGATCGAGGCGACCGCGAGGTAGGCGATGCGCCATCCTGCGGACTGGCCGAGCAGGGTGATCGCGGGCACACCGAGCACGTTCGCGATCGTCAGCCCGCCGAGCACCAGCGCTATCCCGCGGCCCCGGGTGTTCGGGCCCAGGAGGGATGCGGCGACGAGCGCAGCGACGCCGAAGTAGGCGCCGTGAGGAAGCCCGGCGAGAAAACGCGCGGCCAGGACAAGCCCGAAGGTCGGAAGCACCGCCGACGCAACGGTCGTCACCGTGAACGCGACGAGGAGCCACAGAAGCAGGGTCTTGCGCGGAAAACGCGCGGCCAAGGCGGCGATGGTGGGCGCTCCCACCACAACACCGGCGGCATAGGCCGAAACCAGGAGCCCCGCCTGCGCATTCGCACCGGCCGGTGAGACGGCGTAGACGGTCGGGATGAGCTGCCTCGCGATGTTGGGAAGAAGGCCCATCGCAACGAACTCCGTGCAGCCGATCGCGAACCCGCCCAGAGCCAGTGCAAGGAGTGCGAACCACACCCGTGAGCGACTGAGACCGTGATCGGATGCGGGTGCGTGTACGGAAGTCATTTAGGCAGTGCTGTCCTCGAAGCGGTCATCGTCGGCTGCGCCGGGCCGGGCCCTGCGCTCGGTGAACGGCCAGGCGGCCGGCAGCCACGCATCCGTCTCACGAAGGTTCTCGTGTGAAGCAAAGGGACGTGTCAGTCCGGCCAGCACCGTCACTGACCAACCAAACAGCACGAGCGTCAGAATATTCCGCAGGCTGAGGGCAACCAGTAGCGGCAGGTCGAGGTTGAGGAGCTGCAGGTAGAAATAGGGATAGAACAGCTGGGTGAGTCCCGCACCGATGAGCGCCAACACCGCCGGGAACCGGAATGACTGGCCGTGACCCATCGCGCGGGTCGCCAGGCCGAGAAGGATCGGGACGGTGAGCCAGGTCATGTACTGGGGTGAGCCCACCTTGTTGAACGAGATGAAGCCCGTCACAAGCGCGAGCGAAAGGGGCGCGAGCAACTCGGTCACGGCAGCCCCCCGCTGCACCGCCACCACGCCCAGTGCGGCGATGACGAGCACCACGAGGGCGAGGAGTGGGTTCAATAGTGCGGCGACCGCGCTCGAACCTGGCCCGGTCAGCTCAAAGGTGTTGATGCCTTCGTTGTAGTACAGGAACGACCCGCCGATGTGGAGGTACGACAGCCACATCCAGACGGTGCTGGCCGGGGATTCGACCTGGAGCGCCCGCGAGGTCTGTTGGGTCACGAAGCTGAACACGTTGCGTCCGGCGCCAAGCGCGAGCGCGAAGCCGATAATGACCGCACTGGTCAGCACCGTGGTGACCAGGACCCGGATGCGCGCCCTGCTCGCAATGACGATGGCGGCCACCAGTGCGGCCGGCCAGACCTTGATCCAGGTCGCGATCGTCAGCAGGAAGGCCGCGAGCTTCGGGCGACTCGCGAGCACGAGCACGGCAACGAGAGCAATGGGAACGGAGATGGAGTCGATGCGCCCGAGCGCGATGGGCCCGAGCAGCAGCAGGAAGGCGATCCACCACCACCCCAGGTGCACCGGCCGGGACGGCCTCCGCCACCCCACGAGGGCGGCGAACGCGATGGAGTCGAGCACGAACACCAGCGCCAGCCAGGTACCCGCATAGTCGTTAAACCCGAAAATGCCCGCCAGGATCATCGGCAGGAGCGCAACGATCGGGTAGACCCACGCCTTGTCGATTCCGACATAGAAACCACCGAGGTCGGCCTGCTCGGTCCACAGCCGGTACTGGTCGTTGACGTCACCAAGAGGTTGCCCCACCGCGGTGAGGTTCAGGAACCCGAGCCACAGGTGCGTGAGGACGAACGAACTCCAGAGGGCGGTCGGGCTGCGGTACACCCGCTGTAGAGCCCTTCGCCAGCGCGGCAGCGCAGGCGAAGGCGATGACATGGGCTCTAGCGTATCCCGCTGTCAGTGGCGCCCCAGCAGCGCCGCGATGGCGGCAGAGAGTTCCGTGGCGACATCCAGTACCGTGAGCGGTCCGCCTGAGGATGCTCGCTGCGCCGCGAGCCCGTGCAGGACGGATGCCGTGACGGCCAGGCGGCCGAGGATGTCAGGATCGGCCGAGATCTCATCGGAATGGGTAGCGACGAGCGCGCCGAGCACCCCGCCGAGCGCATCACCCGCACCGGCCGTCGCAAGCCAGCTCGGCGCGACGCTCGCCGAGAGCCGAAGCCCCTGCGGTGTGGCCACATACGTCGTGTGCCCCTTGAGCAGGACCGTCACTCCGAGGGCGGTTGCCGCGTCGGACGCGGCCTTCCCTGGGTCGGCAGCGATCGTGCCGACGTCGCCGTCGATGAGTTTCGCGAGTTCGCGAAAGTGCGGGGTGATCACCACGGCTCCCCGAGCGGACCGGGCAAGGGAAAGGGCACCGCCGTCAAGCACAACCGGCACGCCCTGCGCGAGGGCTGCGGTCATCCACTTCGCCGACTCGCTTCCGTCGACCGTGTCGATCCCCGATCCGATCAGCCACGCCTGCACTCGGCCGTCAGCGGTCACCACCTCGGGGCGGCGCGACAGCACAAGGCTGGACGGTCGTTCGGGGCCCAGGTACCGCACCATGCCGACTCCCGTGCGCAGTGCAGCTTCGACCCCCAGCACCGCTGCGCCCGGGTACAGGGTGCTGCCCGTGATAACTCCGAGGACCCCTCGCGTGTACTTGTCATCGCCGTCGCCCGGCACGGCGACCAGGGCTGCGGCATCCTCGGCGGTCCACGTACTGTACTCGGCGCTCATGGTCCCACGATAGTTTGGAGAGCGTGCCGCTTCGCATTCGTGATCGAGTTGTCGTGTTCGACTACGGCGAGGTGATCTCCCGCTCCCCCAGCGCCCACGACCGCGCCGAGTTGCTTGCAGTTGCAGGAGTGCCAGAGGAACCCTTCTGGAGAAGCTACTGGCTGCATCGCGACGCTCTCGACCGCGGGGACCTCAGCATCGTCGACTATTGGGGCCGCGTCGCCGACGACGTCGGCACCAGCTGGAGCGCGGCAGCGGTGCAACAGCTGTGGGCTGCCGACTTCCGCAGCTGGATCAGCGTCGAGCCCGGAACCGTCGAACTGCTGGCGTCGCTGCATGCCGGGGGCACGCGCCTTGCCCTCCTGTCGAACGCCGGCTTCGACTTCTCCGACCCGTTCCGGTTTTCACCGATGGGGCAGTATTTCGAGCGAATCTTTGTCAGCGCCGAGATGAACGCGCTCAAACCGGAGCCCGGAATCTTTCTCGAGGTCGCCCGCAAGCTCGGAATTACTCCGAAGCAGATGGTGTTCATCGATAACAAGAGCGTGAACACGGATGCCGCTGCGGCACTCGGCGCCACCGTTCACCACTTCGTCGGCGTTGACGAACTTGCCGGATTCCTGAAGTCGCTCGCCGCATCCACCTGATTGGACCTTCGTGCCCTCCCTGTTCGACCCGTTCACCATTCGCAACCTGACCCTCCGCAACCGCATCTGGGTCGCACCCATGTGCCAGTACTCGGTTTTCGACGAGGACGGCGTTCCGACCCCCTGGCACCTCGTTCACCTGGGCGCACTCGCTACCGGCGGTTCCGCCCTCGTGATCTCCGAGGCGACGGCCGTGACGGCTGACGGGCGCATCTCGCCGCGTGACACGGGAATCTGGAACGACGCGCAGCGCGATGCGTGGCGACCCATCGTCGACTTCATCCACTCCCAGGGGGCCGCCGCAGGCATCCAACTGGCGCACGCGGGCCGCAAAGCCTCCACCTACCCCGCGTGGGGCACCGACGAACGCGGCACAGTGCCCGTATCGGCGGGAGGCTGGCACACGGTGTCGGCCTCCGCGATCGCCTTCCCCGGCTACGACGCCCCCACGGAACTGGACTCAGCGGGGATCGACGGCGTCGTCGCAGCGTTCGTTGCCGCCGCTGTGCGCTCCGTCGACGTCGGCTTCGACCTGATCGAACTGCACGCGGCGCACGGCTACCTGCTGCACCAGTTCCTCTCCCCGCTCAGCAACCAGCGCACCGACGACTATGGCGGATCGCTGGAGAACCGGGCACGACTGCTGCTGCGCCTGGTGCGGTCCATTCGCGCGGCTGTCGGCGACAGCATCCCGCTGCTGGTGCGTTTCTCCGCCACGGACTGGACCGAAGGAGGCTGGGATGAGGAGCAGACGTCAACCGTCGCCGGGTGGGCTCGCGACGCTGGCGCGGACTTTTTCGACATCTCCTCGGGCGGAAATGTGACCGCCCGGATTCCCCTCGGCCCCGGCTACCAGGTGCCCTTCGCGGAGTATGTTCGCAGCCACGCCGAGGTCTCGACGAGTGCGGTCGGACTCATCACCGATCCGCACCAGGCGGAGCAGATCGTCGCATCCGGGCAGGCGGATGTCGTGATGCTGGCGCGCGAGCTGCTGCGCGACCCGCACTGGCCGCTGCGCGCCGCCCACGAGCTCGGTATCGACCTCGAGTACTGGCCCGGCCAGTACCTGCGGGCGCGCTGGCAGTAGCTCGCGTCGCCGGCCCATCCGGTTCGGGTTGGCGGGAGAAACTACCTCGCGGAGGGAGTAACAACTCCCGCCGCGGGTACATATCTCCGCCCATAGCGCGCAGTTTCTCCCGCCGCAGGATGTTCGGGTCAGGGGTCACGGGTCAGGGGTCAGGGCTGGCGGCGGGTGGCGTCCTGCACCTCGCCGACGAGCTCCTCGATGATGTCCTCGAGGAAGAGCGCCCCCAGCGTGGCCCCCGAGTCGTCGAATACCCGGGCGACGTGGAGCCCGGTGCGGCGCATGGTGGCCAGGGCATCCTCGATGTCGGTCGAACCACTAATCGAGATGAGCTTGCGGATGCGCCGCGGCGGCACCGGCTCGTCGTACTCGTCGTCGTCGAGGTCGAGTACGTCTTTCAAGTGCAGGTACCCCGTGGGCTCGCCCCGCTCATCCACCAGCACGTACCGTGAGAATCCGCGTTGCGCGACCGCGCGCTCGACATCCGCGGGGGCCGCGTCCTCGGGAAGGGTCACCAGCTTCGCCATACTGACCGTGACATCCGCGACCCGCTTGGTCGAGAATTCGAAGGCGGCGTTCAGGGTGCCGGTCGTGTCCGTCAACAGGCCCTCCCGGGTCGACTGCGCGACAATGTTCGCGACCTCGTCGACCGTGTAGGCCGTGTTGGCCTCGGTCTTGGGTTTGATGCCGAAGAGCCGCACGATCCCGTTCGAGGTCGCGTTCAGCGCCACGATGATCGGACGAAAAATCGTGGCGAATCCCACCAGCGGCGGTGCGAGGATCAGCACCGCGCGCTCCGGGATGGAGAACGACAGGTTCTTCGGCACCAGTTCGCCGAAAATCACGTGGAGGAACGACACCACGAGCAGCGCGACGAGGAACGAGACCGTCTCGACGGCGGTCACCGTCCAGCGCAGCAGGTTGAGCGGCTGGGACACGAGGTCGTGGATCGCCGGCTCGGAAACGCCCAGGATCAGCAGCGAGCAGACGGTGATGCCCAACTGGGTTGTGGCGAGCATGAGTGTCGCATGTTCCATCGCCCACAGCGCGGTTTTCGCCGAACGCGAGCCCTTGTCAGCGCGCGGTTCGATCTGCGACCGTCGTGCCGAGATGATCGAGAACTCCGCTGCAACAAAGAACGCGTTGATGAACAGCAGGATGACCAGCCAGCCGATTCCCCACCAGTCACTCATCGCCGCCCCCTCCCACCGGTTCAACCCGGGGGGTGTACCGAACGCGGTCGATCCGGCGGCCGTCCATGCGCTCGACCCGGAACACTCCGCCGTTCACGGTCACGGTGTCGCCGACGGTGGGCAGCCGTCCGAGTTCGCTCATCATCCAGCCCGCGACCGTGTCGTATGGCCCGTCCTCGGGCACGTTGACATCGGTGCGTTCGAGCAGCTCATCGGGTCGGAGGATGCCCGGGAAGGTGAACCAGTCCCGGCTGCGCACCACATCCGGCCGTGAGCGGTCGTGCTCGTCCGAGACCTCGCCGACGAGTTCCTCGACCAGGTCCTCGAGGGTTGTCACACCGGCGGTGCCGCCGTATTCGTCGACGACGATCGCCATCTGGTAGCCGCGACCGCGCAACTCCCCCAGTAGTAGGTCGAGTTTCATGGTCTCCGGCACCCGCAGCGCCTCGCTCTGCAGCGCGGTGACGGGTACATCACCGCGCTTCTCGCGCGGAACAGCCACGGCCTGCTTGATGTGCACCAGTCCGACGACATCGTCGATGCCGTCGTCGATCACCGGGAAACGGGAGAATCCGGTACGACGAGCCAGGTCGATGACATCCTGTGCCGTGTCGGTGCGTTCGAGGCTTTCGAGCCGCGGCCGGGGCGTCATGACATCCTGGGCGGTCAGGTCAGAGAACGCCAGTGTGCGCGCCAGCAGGGTTGCGGTGTCGCTGTCGAGGCTGCCCTCGCGAGCGGAGCGTCGCACGAGGGAGGTCAGTTCTTCTGCGGTGCGTGCGAAGCTCAGTTCCTCTTTCGGCTCGATCCCGACCAGGCGAAGGATGCCGTTGGCTGTGACGTTCAGTAACCAGACGACGGGCTTGAAGACTGTCGAGAAGCCGACCTGGAAGGGGATGACGATCTTTCCGGTCTCCCGCGGCAGCGCGAGGGCGATGTTCTTGGGCACGAGTTCGCCGAGGATCATGGAGACCAGCGTCGCGATGGCGACGGAGAGCACGGCGGCGACCGCCACAACCCAGCCGTGCGGCCAGCCGAGTCCCGCAAGCGGAGCGGTAAGCAGCCAGGCGAGGCCCGGTTCGAGGGTGTATCCGGTGAGCAGGGTGGTGATGGTGATGCCGAGTTGAGCGCTCGAGAGGTGGGTCGACGTGATCTTGAGCGCGGTGATCGTGATTCCGAGGTTGCGCTCACCCCGGCCCTGCCGGGATTCGAGGTCCGAGCGATCGAGGTTCACGAGGGCGAACTCGGAGGCGACGAAGAATCCCGTGCCGATTGTGAGGAGCACGCCCGCGACGAGCAGCAGCCACTCAGGCATTGCTGCCCGGGCCTCGGCGACTAGGGGGGTCGTCCATTATCTTTCCGAGTATACGTTCCGGGCTCTCCAACAGGATGCAATCGGCACGGGGACTGCTGGGTTACCAGCTCACGGGCAGGGCTTTGCCTTCCTCGTAGCCCGCTGCGCTCTGGATGCCGACGAGTGCTCGCTCGTGGAATTCGTCAACCGTGGTCGCGCCAGCGTAGGTGAATGAGCTCCGCACGCCCGAGGTGATCATGTCGAGCAGGTCCTCGAGCGACGGACGAAGCGGGTCGAGATAAATCTTCGAGCTCGAGATGCCCTCGGCGAAGAGCGTCTTGCGGGCGAGCTCGTACGGGTCCAGGTTGTCGAAGCGCTCCTTGACCGCCTTGGTCGACGCCATCCCCCAACTCTCTTTGTAGAGCCGGCCGTCGCCATCCTGGTTCAGGGTTCCCGGCGCCTCGATTGTTCCCGCAAACCATGACCCCACCATGACGGATGCCGCACCTGCGGCCAGGGCGAGCGCGACATCGCGGGGATAGCGCACGCCCCCGTCCGCCCAGACTGCGGCGCCCAGCTCGCGGGCCACCGCCGACGTTTCGAGCACCGCGGAGAACTGTGGACGGCCAACCGCGGTCATCATGCGGGTCGTGCACATGGCCCCCGGCCCGACGCCGACCTTGATGATGTCCGCCCCGGCCTCGACCAGGTCGCGGACGGCGACCTCGGTCACCACGTTGCCCGCCACGATCGGCACGCCGAGGCCCAGCGCCGCGACGGCCCGGATGGCGCGCAGCATTCCGTCCTGGTGCCCGTGCGCGGTATCGATCACGAGCACGTCCACACCGGCGGCAACCAGGGCACTGGCCTTTGCGGCGACATCCCCATTGATTCCGACCGCGGCAGCAACCCGCAGTCGGCCTGATGCGTCGACGGCGGGCTCGTACAGCGTCGAACGCAGGGCACTCCGCCTGCTGAGGGTGCCGACGACTTTGCCGTCCTGCAGCACGGGAGCGAACTCGAGGCCCGCTGCGACCATCAGGTCGAAGGCGGCCCGCGGGCCGTCGATGTCGCGGGCTTCGAGGGACGCCAGGGCACCATGGAGCAGGTCGCCGAGCCGGGCATCCGGCAGCGCGGTCGCCAGGCGGCCGGCCTGGATTGTGCCGATGTAGTGGCCGTGGTCGTCATGCAGCACGATTCCGTGGCCGTCGACGGCCGGGATGCGCTGCAGGGCCGAGGCGACGCTGTCCTCCGGTGAGGCGATGAGCGGGCTGTCCCAGGCGACGGGCTGGGCCTTGACCCACTGGATGGCCGCAACCAGGTCATCGTGGTGCATATCCTGCGGCAGCACACCGAGTCCGCCCCGCCGGGCGAGCGTGGCTGCGAGCCGTGGACCCGTCACGGAGTTCATGTTGGCCGCCACCAGCGGGATGGTCGCCCCTGTGCCGTCGGGGGGCGTCAGCGAGACATCCAGACGGCTCGAAACGGCGGAACGGTTCGGCACGAGGAATACGTCCGAGTAGGTGAGGTCGTGAACCGGCGCCGTCTCATAAAACTGCATGAAATTAACGCTAGACCCTCGTACTGGCGACAGCGTGCTACCCGTCGAGAGGTTAGTCTTAACGGCGGTGCTGGCACAGCTGCCGCACCTCCCAAGAGGCGCACGGGTACGCGTACGTGCAATAAGCGAATGAGAGTGGGCGGTCGGCTGTGTCAAGCCACGTGACCGGAGTCGAGGATGGTGCCTCGAGCGAATTCGGAGCCAACGAATGGCTCGTCGACGAGATGTACGAAAAGTACCTGGTCGACAAGAATTCGGTAGAGAAGACGTGGTGGCCGATTCTCGAAAGCTACCGGCCAACCGTGGAGCAGGGCCCGAGCGACTCGGCGCCAGCCCACCTTGCCGAGCCCACCACCGACCCGACGCCCACCGCCACCATCACGCTTCCGACGGCATCCCCGCTGGCCGCAGCGGTCGAGGTTCCGGTCGCGACCATCGACACGACCGCCCCACCCGAGCTGGTCGACGACGCCGCTCCCACGAACCCGGCACCTCAGACGGGTGCGCAGCCGATCGCTCGCACCACCTCCATCCAGGCCAAGCCCGCGCCGATCCCGGCAGAGGCCCCATCCACGTCACCCATCGCCGTGACCCAGGAGGGTGAGCCGGAAGTAGAGGCCCACGACACTGTCGCCGTTCTCAAGGGAGCGGCGAAGAGCATCGCCGCCAACATGGACATCAGCCTCACGGTTCCGACCGCGACCAGCGTGCGCACCATCCCGGCAAAGCTCATGATCGACAACCGCATTGTCATCAACAACCACCTCAAGCGAGCACGCGGCGGCAAGGTCTCGTTCACCCACCTCATCGCGTGGGCCATCGTGCAGACGCTCAAAGAGTTCCCCAGCCAGAACGTCTACTACGACGAGGTCGACGGCAAGCCGTCGGTGGTGACCCCGGCCCACATCAACCTCGGGATCGCGATCGACCTGCCCAAGCCCGACGGCACGCGCAGCCTCGTGGTGCCCGGGATCAAGCGCACCGACACGATGGGCTTCGGCGAATTCCTGGTCGCCTACGAAGACATCGTGGGCCGAGCCCGCGACAACAAGCTCACGATGGCCGACTACCAGGGCAACACCATCTCACTCACCAACCCGGGCGGTATCGGCACCGAGCACTCCGTGCCACGGCTCATGAAGGGCGCAGGCAGCATCATCGGTGCCGGCGCGCTCGAATACCCGGCCGAATTCCAGGGCGCTTCGGTGCGCACGCTGGCCGACCTGGGTATCGGAAAAACCATTACCCTCACGAGCACCTACGACCACCGCGTCATCCAGGGTGCGGGCTCCGGCGAGTTCCTCAAGAAGGTGCACGAGCTGCTCATTGGCGAGCGCAACTTCTACGAAGACATCTTCGCCGCACTCCGCATCCCCTACGACCCCATCCACTGGGCCTCCGATATCTCGGTCGACCTCGCGGACCAGGTTGGCAAGACCGCACGCGTGCAGGAGCTCATCAACTCGTTCCGGGTACGCGGGCACCTCATGGCCGACATCGACCCGCTCGAGTACCGCCAGCGCTCCCACCCCGACCTCGATATCTCGAGCCACGGCCTCACCTTCTGGGACCTGGACCGCGAGTTCGTCACCGGCGGCTTCGGCGCCAAGAAGGTCGCCCTCCTGCGCGAGATCCTCGGCACCCTGCGTGACGCCTACTGCCGCACCATCGGCATCGAGTACATGCACATCCAGGACCCGGCGCAGCGCAAGTGGATCCAGGACCACGTCGAGAAGCCCTACCTCAAGCCCAGCCACGACGAACAGATGCGGATCCTCGGCAAGCTCAACGAGGCCGAGGCCTTCGAGACCTTCCTGCAAACCAAGTACGTCGGCCAGAAGCGCTTCAGCCTCGAGGGCGGCGAGTCGACCATTTCCCTGCTCGACTCCATCATCCAGGACTCCGCGCACGCGGGCCTCGACGAGGTCGTCATCGGGATGGCCCACCGCGGCCGCCTGAGCGTGCTCACCAACATCGCCGGCAAGACGTACGGCCAGATCTTCCGCGAGTTCGAGGGAACGCAGGACCCGAAGACCGTTCATGGGTCGGGCGACGTCAAGTACCACCTCGGCACTGAGGGCACGTTCACGAGTGCCGACGGAACCCGCATCCCCGTCTACATCGCGGCCAACCCGTCGCACCTCGAAGCCGTCGACGGCGTCATGGAGGGTGTGGTGCGTGCCAAGCAGGACCGCCACCCGATCGGCAGCTTCTCGGTGCTGCCGATCATGGTTCACGGTGACGCGGCGATGGCTGGCCAGGGCATCGTCGATGAGGTCCTGCAGATGTCGCAGCTGCGCGCCTACCGCACCGGTGGCACCGTGCACGTGAACATCAACAACCAGGTCGGCTTCACGACTCCTCCCGGTGAGGGCCGTACGTCGGTGTACTCCACGGACGTCGCGAAGACCATCCAGTGCCCGATCTTCCACGTCAACGGGGATGACCCCGAAGCCGTCATGCGCGTCGCGCAGCTCGCGTTCCAGTACCGCCAGCAGTTCCACCGCGACGTCGTCATCGATCTTGTCTGCTACCGCAGGCGCGGGCACAACGAGGGCGACGACCCGTCGATGACCCAGCCGCTCATGTACAACCTCATCGAGGCGAAGCGCTCGGTGCGCACGCTCTACACCGAGGCGCTGGTTGGCCGCGGCGACATCACCGAAGAGGAGTACGACGCCGCACACCAGGACTTCCAGGACCGCCTGGAGCGCGCGTTCGCGGAAACCCACGCGGCCCAGACCGGTTCGATGTCGATCATTCCGGCCGACGGCGGCGCCGTGGCAGACCTTGAGCGCCCAGACTCGCAGCAGGATGACACCGTCGGCGAGCCCGAGACCACGGCTGTCTCCGAGGCGGTCATCCAGCTTGTTGGCGACGCCCACGACAACCCGCCGGCCGGGTTCAACGTGCACCCGAAGCTGCAGGCGCTGCTCAAGAAGCGCTACGACATGAGCCGCAATGGCGGTATCGACTGGGGTTTCGGCGAGCTCATCGCCCTCGGCTCGCTGCTGCTCGAGGGCACGCCCGTGCGCATGGCCGGGCAGGACACGCGTCGCGGCACGTTCGTGCAGCGTCACGCTGTGCTGCACGATCGCGTGAACGGCCAGGAGTGGCTGCCCCTTCTGAACCTCAGCGATTCCCAGGCGAGGTTCTGGATCTACGACTCGCTGCTGAGCGAGTACGCGGCCATGGGTTTCGAATACGGCTACTCGGTGGAGCGGGCGGATGCGCTCGTTCTTTGGGAGGCCCAGTTCGGTGATTTCGCCAACGGCGCCCAGATCATCATCGACCAGTTCATCGCGTCGTCCGTGCAGAAGTGGGGCCAGCGCTCCAGCCTCGTGCTGCTGCTGCCGCACGGCTATGAGGGCCAGGGTCCCGACCATTCCTCGGCTCGCATCGAACGCTTCCTGCAGCTGTGCGCCGAGAACAACATGACGGTTGCCCGTCCGTCAACTCCGGCCTCATACTTCCACCTGCTGCGCCGCCAGGCCTACGCCCGTCCGCGTCGGCCGCTCATTGTGTTCACACCGAAGGCCATGCTGCGCCTGAGGGGTGCATCCAGCGAGGTCGCGGCTTTCACGTCTGGCAAGTTCGAGCCGGTCATCGACGATGCCCGCATCCAGGACAAGTCGGCGGTGCGCCGCGTCATCCTGACGGCGGGCAAGACCTACTACGACATCCTGGGCGAGGTTGAGAAGCGCGCGGAGTCGTTGGGCGGGGTGAACGATGTCGCCATCGTGCGGCTGGAGCAGTTCTACCCGCTTCCGGCGGCCGAACTGAACGCGGTACTCGACTCCTACCCGAACGCCGACCTGGTGTGGACCCAGGATGAGCCCGAGAACCAGGGCGCCTGGCCGTTCCTGTCGCTCGAGTTCGGTCGCCCGGGTGGCCGCCCGATCGCGGTTTCCTCGCGTCCCGCCTCGGCTTCCCCGGCGACGGGTTCCTCGAAGCGCAGCGCACGCGAACAGGAAGAACTCATCGCGCGGGCGCTGAGCCTGTAGCGCTGAGGTTCGGTTCGCAAAAAACCGGGGTCGCGAGTTCAGGCTCCGGTTGGCAGGATGAGTTCATTATGGTGACTTATCTGAACCCGGGCGTGCTGGAGTTCGACGCTGTGGTGGAACGCAGTGACAACCGCGGGTCCTCCGCGTGGGTGGAGATTCCGGGCGACATTAAGCAGCTTTTCGGCACCACCGGGCGCGTGCCCGTCACGGCCACCTTCGATGGAATCGACTACCGGGGGTCCATCGCGCGGATGGGCGGGCCCCCGCTCGTGATCGTTCTTCAGGAAATTCTTGCCCAGCTGCACAAGGCACCCGGCGACACCCTGCACGTGACCGTCGAACTGGATGAAACCCCCCGGGTTGTCGAACTGGCGCACGACATCGAGGCAGGCCTGGTCGCTGCTGGCCAGCTGGACGCCTACCGCTCACTCGCCTATTCGCACCAGCGCCAGTTCGTGCTCTGGATCGACGGCGCCAAGCGCGCAGAAACCCGCGAATCGCGTATCGCTAAAACCGCAGAGATGGTCGCCGCTGGCAAGACCATCAACTAGTTGGCGAGCTGCTCCAGGCGCCCGAGGACCGCGGCCCGGAGGTCATCCGGAGCCTTTTCCTGGCATGCTGCGCGCACCCGCTGGGTGAGAATCAACCCGACAAGGTGCTCATCGGAGCAGTCGACGCAGCCCGAAAGGTGCTCGGTGATGTCGGAGAACGCTTCCTCGCTCAGCTCGCGGTGGAGGTATTCCTCGAGCTCCGCTTTCGCTTTATCGCAGCCGCAGTCGGTCATTTCGCGCTCTTAATCATTCGTGGTGCTCCAGAAAGGTCAGTCTCCGGTGCGATGATGCCGCGCTCGCGCGCGTAATCGGCAAGGAGATCCCGCAGCATCCGTCGACCGCGGTGCAGGCGGCTCATGACGGTTCCCACGGGTGTTTTCATGATGTCGGCTATCTCCTGGTAGGAGAAGCCTTCGACGTCGGCGAAGTACACGGCCATTCTGAAATCTTCCGGGATCGCCTGGAGGGCATCCTTGACTGCACTGTCGGGAAGATGGTCGATCGCTTCGGCCTCAGCCGAACGACCCGAGGTGGCGGTAGCGGATTCGGCATTGCCGAGCTGCCAGTCCTCGAGGTCGTCGATTGTGCCCTGGTAGGGGTTGCGCTGGTTCTTGCGGTAGTTGTTGATGAACGTGTTGGTCTGGATGCGGTACAGCCAGGCCTTCAGGTTGGTGCCTTGCTGGAACTGCCCGAACGCCTGGTAGGCCTTGACGAAGGTTTCCTGTACGAGGTCCGCGGCATCCGCCGGGTTGCGGGTCAGGCGCATCGCCGCAGCGTAAAGCTGGTCCATGTACTGCAGTGCCTGCTCTTCGAACAGGGCCCTCGGGTCGGCTGCGGCCGCTTCGTCCGACTTCGTCGTGTCACTCATCAGGCCCAATTCTAGGACGTGCAAAATGTCGCGCTCTGAAAGCACCGAAACCGCCGGCATCGCTCACCCCTTTCGTCCCAATCACCCAACAACACCATGCATAACCGCGATTTCTCGCGTGCTATTCCGCAGTCGCCCGAGCCGGTGTTCCACAGCCCTCGCCCGTGGCCGTTCGCTACTCTTGAGGGCGATGGCGATTTCGAAGATCATGCAGCCGCAATTCAACCCATACGGGGATGACGCGCCCGTGCCCGCACCCGTCGAGGGGCCGTGGAAGGCTCCGCTCGCGACCGGACCGTTCGCGGCCAGAATCCAGCTGCCAGGCTCAAAGAGCCTCACCAATCGCGAACTGGTCCTTGCGGCCCTCGCAGACGGGCCGTCCCTGTTGCGGGCGCCCCTGCATTCGCGCGACTCCGCGCTCATGATCGGTGCATTGCGCGCGCTGGGGGTGCGAATCGACGAGGTGCCGGGCGCCGGGCAGTACGGGCCAGACCTCCTGGTGACGCCGGGCGAGCTGGAGGGTGGCGTATCCATCGACTGTGGCCTTGCCGGCACTGTCATGCGCTTCCTGCCGCCGCTGGCTGCACTCGCTCTGGGGCCTGTCGCGTTCGACGGCGACCCGCACGCCCGAAACCGTCCGATGCGCGCCATGATCACCGCGCTGCGTGAGCTCGGTATCGACATCAGCGATGATGGCCGCGGCTCGCTGCCATTCAGCCTTTATGGCACAGGGGCGGTGGCCGGCGGTGAGCTCTCGATCGACGCGTCGGCCTCGAGCCAGTTCGTGTCCGGGCTGTTGCTGGTGGCGCCCCGCTTCACCAACGGGCTTGTGCTGCACCACACCGGCGCGACGCTGCCGAGCCTGCCGCACATCGACATGACGATCGATACCCTCGCCGGGCGGGGTGTGGTGGTTGAGACACCAGAGCCCGGAACCTGGATCGTGCCGGCTTCCCCGATCGCCGCCCGGGACGTCGACATCGAGCCGGACCTGTCGAATGCCGGACCCTTTCTCGCCGCAGCGCTCGTCGTGGGCGGATCGGTGACGGTGACCGGATGGCCGCGCGAAACCACGCAGGTCGGCGACCGGATGCGCAGCATCCTGGCTGAGATGGGTGCGTCGGTTGCGCTGGAGCCCACGTCCCCGTCGGCGGGCGACCTCACCGTCACGGGGACCGGGGTCGTTACGGGCATCACCCTCGACGAATCGAGCGAACTGGCACCGACGGTCGCCGCGATTGCCGCACTCGCTCGCACGGAGACGCGACTCACCGGCATCGCCCACCTTCGCGGTCACGAGACCGACCGCCTGGCCGCCCTCGCCACCGAGATCAACGCCCTCGGGGGCGACGTGACTGAAACCGACGACGGCCTGGTCATTCGGCCTGCGACCCTGCGCGGGGGCCTCTGGCACAGCTACGCGGACCACAGGATGGCCACAGCGGGCGCCATCATCGGCCTGGTCGTTCCCGGCATCGAGGTCGACGATATCGATACGACAGCGAAGACACTGCCCCAGTTTGTCCGGTTGTGGACGGGCGAGCCGATGCGCGCAGCGGCCGCTCCCGGCATCCTCGGATCGCCCGGCCCATGAGCTGGCTGACCGACGACGAGCCGGAAGAGTACGACGAGTATGACGAGTCGTCGGCTCGCGTGCGGCCGAATCCGAAGGGCAACAAGCCACGCACCAAGACCCGCCCGGCGCACACGAACTCGGTGATCGGCCGTGTGTACGCCGTCGACCGTGGGCGCTTCAGTGTGCTCGTCAGCGAGGGAGACCCCGACGAACACACGGTCGTCGCAACCAAGGCGAGGGAACTCGGCAGGCACTCGATCGTGACCAACGACTTCGTGGATGTTGTCGGCGACACCACCGGTGACGATGGCAGCCTCGCCCGGATCGTGAGCGTTCAGGAGCGCACCACGCTTCTGCGTCGCAGCGCCGACGACACCGATTCGGTGGAGCGCATCATCGTCGCCAACGCCGACCAGATGCTCATCGTGGTCGCAGCCGCCAACCCGGAGCCGCGGCCCCGGCTCGTCGACCGCTATCTCGTTGCCGCGTTCGACGCCGGAATCACCCCGATCCTGGTCATCACCAAGGTGGACCTCCAGGACCCCGGCGAGTTTCTCGCCAACTTCGCCGGGCTCGAGCTGCGGGTGGTCCGCAGCCGGTCAGACGAGTTTCCCTTGGAGGAACTCACGGAACTGCTCCAGGGGCACACCACGGTCGCGGTCGGCCACTCCGGGGTCGGCAAGTCGACCCTGGTGAACGCCCTGGTTCCTGACGCCAATCGCGCCGTCGGGGTCGTGAATACGGTGACCGGTCGTGGCCGGCACACGTCGTCATCCACCATTTCGTACCGGATCGGCACCGGCTGGATCGTCGACACCCCCGGTGTCCGGTCGTTCGGCCTCGGCCACATCAACCCCGACAACATCCTGAAGGCGTTCGGCGACCTGGCGATCATCGCCCAGGACTGCCCCCGCGGCTGCACCCACCTGCCGGATGCGCCAGACTGCGCCATCGTCGAGGCCGCCGACCGCGGCGAGCTGGGTGAGATCGGCCGCCTTCGCCTCGACTCCCTGCAGCGCCTGCTGACCACCCTCGCCACGTAACCTGCCCTCCCGCGCGGATACGCTGGTGACGTGACCGATTTCTCCCTCGCGGATGACCTGAGCCTCGCCCTTGCGCTGGCCGCCGAAGCCGACCTGGTGTCCCTCGACCGGTACGAAGCGGTCGACCTTGTGATCACCACCAAGCCCGACCGCACCCCCGTAACGGATGCCGACCAGGCCGTGGAACGACTGTTGCGCGAGCGCATCGCCGCATCACGCCCCAACGACACAATTCTCGGGGAGGAGTATGGCGGCGGCCGCGAACCGGGCCGCCAGTGGATCCTCGACCCCATCGACGGTACGGCGAACTTCCTGCGCGGGGTTCCCATCTGGGGAACCCTGATCGCCCTGGCGGTCGACGGGGTGCCGCAGGTGGGCGTGGTGAGTTCCCCGGCGCTCGGCCACCGGTGGTGGGCCGCACGTGGCCACGGCGCGTTCACGGCACCGACACGGCACGAAGACACGGGAGCAGCAGCCCGGCCACTGAAGGTGAGCGCTGTCGCCGACCTCGCCGGCGCGTCCCTCAGCTACAACAGCCTCATCGGCTGGGATGAGGTGGGTCGCCTCGACCAGGTCGTCGACCTCGTGCGATCGGTGTGGCGCTCCCGCGCGATCGGCGACATGTGGTCGTACATGCTGCTCGCCGATGGGGCCCTCGACATCGTCGGCGAATTCGACCTCAAGCCCTACGACCTGGCCGCGCTCATCCCTATCATCGAGGAGGCGGGGGGGCGGTTCACATCGGTCGACGGTGTCGAGGGACCGTGGGAGGGAAACGCGATTGCCACCAATGGGCTCCTGCACGACACGGTTCTTGCGCGGCTCGGCCAACCAGCGCACAACTGACTAAAGTTGGCGGGTGACTTCAACAACCACCGCTGCCCAGACCACGCAGTCCGTCGCTACCAACCTTCCGCTGCGGAAGCGTCCGGTCGACATCTTCTTCATCGGCATCTTCTCGCTGTTCATTGTCACCTGCATCATCAGCGATTCCGTCGAAGGGCTCGGCATCCCGCAGGTGGCGCACACGACCAACCTGCTGGCCCAGTGGAACTACACCTACTCGTCGCACTACGACCCGCTGTACCAGAAGGAAGAGGTCTGGCTGCGCTTCATTTCCGGCACCTCCGCGTTCCTCTACCTTCCGTTCTACGTGATCCTCGTGATCTCGCTGGCCAAGGGCTGGAATCGCATCCAGCTGTTCGCGGTCATCTACGCGACGATGATCATCTCGCTGACCGCCATCCCGATCTTCGGAGCCGAGTTCTTCGGCCCGCTCCCCACGCCCAACCCCGGAATCTTCCTCGCCTACAACGGCCCGTATGTGGTCGTTCCCTTGATCCTGCTGCTGCGGATGCGCAAGCCGCTGCCGTTCCAGCGCGCGTTCTGACCCCGGATGGTCGAGCTGGAGTCCCCGATCGTGCTGGTGGTCATGGGTGTCTCCGGCTCGGGCAAGTCGACCATCGCCGCGGCGCTCGCCGAACGGCTGGGCTGGCCGTTCGAGGAGGGCGACTCGCTTCATCCGGCCGCGAACGTGGCAAAGATGACGGCCGGAGTTCCGCTCACCGACGACGATCGCTGGCCCTGGCTTGCGAAGGTGGCCGACTGGATCGACGGCCGGCTCGACACCGGTGAGAACGGCGTCGTGACCTGCTCGGCGCTCAAGCGGTCCTATCGCGCGGTGTTGAACCGCCGAGGCCAGGGAGTCGAATTCGTCTATCTCGCGCTCGACCGCTCTGAGCTTCAGGAGCGGCTCGACCACCGCACCGGACATTTCATGCCACGGTCGCTGCTCGACAGCCAGCTCGACGCTCTCGAGGCTCCCGGTGCGACCGAGCCGGCCATCACGGTGGATGCCGGCTCGGATCCCCAGCTCACCGTGGATCGCATACTGCGCCAGCTGGGGCTTCACGCGAAACCTACCGGACCGAGCGGGCCCGCCGCGCCAGCCGCAGCTGCGCCAGCATCCCCGCGAGCGCGGCGGCCAGGGTCACCACGCCGAAACCGATCACGGTCGTAAGCAGTCCGAGCGGGGCGACCAGCTGCCCGAGGATGATCGCGGGGATTCCGAACGACAGGTAGGCGACGAGGAACACGGCCGCGAACAGTTCCGCACGCTGGTGAGGTTCCGCAAACGGCCCGAGGATGCGCAGGCTGCCCGAGAAGGATGCCCCGAACCCGACACCGCCGATCACACCCCCGATCCAGAGCAGCGGCAGCACCTGGAGGGCGAGCCCCGAGACGATGACCGCCGTTCCGATGAAGACGCCCACTCCGCCGACCAGGATCGTCGAACGCGAGCTGAGCCTGCCCAGCACGAAGCCCGTCGCCGCGGCAACGCCCGGCTCGATGAACACGGTCGCACCTTCGACCACTCCGCTGTCGATGTGGAAAATGCTGCGGATGATCGTCGGTGCGAGCCCGATGAACAGGGCGGCGAGCATCCATGACCCGAGGAGCACCGGAATCGTTGCGGCGAACTCTCGCCGGGCTGCGACGGGAATGAGCACTCGTGGGCGAAGCGAACGGAGTGCACCCGGCTGGCGGCTCACTGTTTCCTTCGCGAAGAGCGCGACCAGGGCTCCGAGGATCATGACGACCGCGAGGCTCGAGAACACGATCGCGCTCGCCGACCGGCTGAACTGCACCGCGACACCAGCGAGCAGCGCACCGAGACCGAGACCACCGGCGGGAGCTGCGCCGGCGATGATCGCGCCCAGGTTCTTCAGCCGCGTGGGGGCAAGTTCGAGCAGCGATGCCGAGAATGCGCTGGTTGCGGCCCCGGTGGCCAGGCCCTGGACTACGCGGGCGGCGATCACCCAGGCGATGTTCGGCGCGAAAAGGAAGAGCAGCATTGATGCCAGTTCGACTGCGAGCGCACCGACCAGTACGGGTCGCCGACCGATGAAGTCACTGAGCGATCCGGCAACGAGGATGGCTGCAACCAGTCCAAGCGCGTAGGCCGCGAACGCGATGGTCAGCAGGCCGGCGGGGAATCCCCACTGCTGCTGGTACTGCACGAACAGGGGGCTGGGCGCGCCGGCGGCGAGGTACAGGCCCGCGTAGGCGATCGCCGTGCCGACGAAGGCTGCCGCGGGTGGCAGGGCGAAGCGACGCGCGCGCCGCTGCGTCGAAATCACCCCGGTGGGGATCTCTAGTGTGGTCGACATGGGGTTCTCCTAAAGCAATAATCTTTGCGTTAGATGAAGATATACCTCCTCGCTAGTAAATGCAACTAGGTTTGCATTAGTATCTGTGACATGAGCACGAACACCATCCAGAAGCGCCCCGGAGGGCGAAGCGCCGCAGTCCTCAACTCGGTGAAAATCGCCGTCGAGGAACTGGTGCAGGAAAAGGGACGCGAGCGCGTCACCATCCCGATGGTCGCCGAGCGTGCGGGAGTGAACCCGACCAGCGTCTACCGCCGCTGGGGCGACCTGCAAACGATGATCAACGACATCGCCACCTACCGTCTGGACCCCGCGCGACCCATCCCCGAGCTCGGCTCACTGAAAGCCGACCTCAGCCAGTGGGCCCGCGAGATCGTCGAACACTACCGAAACCCCACCAACGCGGCGCTGCTTCGCGGGGGTGCGGCATCGGCCGGTGAGACCGAATCCGACTGCACCCGCAATCGCCGCGCGGAAGCGGGAATGATCGTCGCACGCTATGGCGACGCGAGCCCGATCACCCCCGACGAGGTCCTCGACCACCTGGTGGCGCCCATCATCTATCGCGTGATCTTCCTGCCGTGGACGCTGGATGATTCCACCGCAGACTCGCTCGTCGACGTGCTGTTCGCGTCGCGCTGATTTCCCCGCAACGCCCGGCATACTTGAGGCATGCCGCGTTCCGTCCTCATCGTGCAGCATGTCCCGTGGGAGCGCCCTGCGATCCTCGGCGAGGCGCTCACCGCGCAGAGCATCCCGTGGGTGTCGCGCTCCTTCCTGTACGGGCCGCCGCCCGGCAAGCTCGCCGATATCGCGGGCCTCGCCGTGCTGGGCGGCCCGATGGGCGCGCTCGATTTTGACAAGCATCCGGGCCTGCGCGACGAGGCGGCCCTGGTGCGCTCGGTAGTGGACGCGGGCATCCCGCTTCTCGGGATCTGCCTGGGGCACCAGATCGTGTCCACAGTTCTCGGAGGAGCCCTGCACTCGGGCGTCTCTCACGAAGTCGGCGTCGGTACCGTCGAGCTCGTGACGGACGACCACGTGTTCGGCACTGCGGGTGACACGGTGCCGGTGCTGCACTGGCACCACGACGTCGTCGAAGCTCCCGCAGGTGCCACGGTTCTCGCCAGCACCCGCGAGACACCCAACCAGGCAATGCGAATGGGCGAGGTCATCTTCTCCACTCAGTTCCACGTCGAAGTCGACCGGCACATGCTGGATCGCTGGCTCGCGGTCGACCAGATGGCCGACGAGCTGGATCCCGCCACACGGTTGACAATTCAATCGGACTTTGACGCCGCCGCCCCGCGAATGCGCGAGATCGCGGCACGCGCGTTCACCGACTTCGCCGATGCAGTGCTCTTCCGCGACTGACTCAGTCATCACCCAACCCGACCCACACACCCCTGGAGCACCCGATGACGCGTCTCGGAATCACGATGGATTACTCCGACGACTTCGCCACGGTCGCCGCGGACGTCGTCGAGTTTGAACGGGCAGGGGCCGATGTCGTCGAGGTCGCGGAGGCCTACTCGTTCGATGCGGTCTCCCGGCTCGGCTACCTGGCGGCGATCACCCAGACGATCACGTTGGCGTCCGGCATCCTTCCCCTCTATTCCCGCACACCCACCCTCATCGCGATGACTGCCGCCGGTCTCGATTCCGTTTCCGAGGGCCGGTTCGAACTCGGCCTCGGCACCTCCGGCCCGCAGGTGATCGAGGGATTTCATGGGGTGCCGTTTGCGACCCCCCTGGCGCATATGCGCGAGACGGTGGAGATCTGTCGCACGGTCTGGCGTCGCGAGCGCATCCAGCATGCAGGCAAGGCCTACACGATCCCCCTGCCCGCCGACCAGGGGACGGGACTCGGCAAGCCGCTGAAAATCATCAACACGCCGGTCCGGGAGTCGATCCCGATCTCGATCGCATCTCTCGCGCCCAAGGGGGTCGCGCAGACCGCCGAGATCGCCGACGGCTGGCTCCCGTTGTTCTACTACCCCGAAAAGGCTCACCGTGCGTGGGGCGACGCGCTCGCGGAGGGCCGAGCGCGGCGCGACCCGGCCCTGGGGGAACTCGACACGATCGTGCAGGTTCCGCTCTTCATCGGTGACTCCGTCGAGCCGTTTCTCGAGGCCTACCGGCACCGCATCGCGCTGTACATGGGCGGCATGGGTGCACGCAGCGCCAATTTCTACAACGATCTCGCGGTTCGCTACGGGTTCGTGGACGAGGCCGCGACCGTGCAGGATCTCTACCTCGCCGGGCAGAAGGCGGAGGCGGCAGCAGCCCTTCCCGAGGACCTGCTGACAGCGACCTCCCTCATCGGTACCGAGGAACACGTCCGCGAACGTCTGGCCGCCCTGAAGGCGTCCGGCGCGACCACCGTCGTGGTGATGCCGCTGGCTCCCAGCACCGCCGGCCGGATCGAGTCGGTCGAAGCGGTGCGCAGCATCCTGGACGAACTCGGATGACCGGGAAGCAGCATCCGCGCGCAGTAGCCAGCCCGTTTGATCTCACCGGCCAGGTCGCTCTGGTTACGGGCGCCGCACGCGGGCTCGGTCGGGCCATCGCGATCAGCCTCGCCGAGGCGGGAGCGGATGTCGCCCTCGGCCTTCGCAACCCGGCCGCCGATGGCGGGCTGGTCGCACAGATCGAAGAGCTCAGTCGGCGCGCGCTTCCGCTCGCGATGGATGTCACCGACCTTGACCAGAGCCGAGGTGCAATCGACTCCGCGGTCGCTGCATTCGGGCGCCTGGACATCCTCGTCAACAATGCGGGCGGCGGAATCGGCGGACCCGCGATCGATGTGACGGAGGCCGATTTCGATACGGTCTGGCAGCTGAATACGCGGTCGACCTTCTTCCTCTCCCAGCATGCGGCACGGATAATGCGTGGCCAGGGTGGCGGCTCGATCGTCAATATCGCCTCGCAGGCGGGGCTCGTGGCGCTTCCCGGTGAATCGTCGTACTGCGTGAGCAAGGCGGCGGTCATCCACATGACGCGCGTACACGCCGTTGAGTGGGGCGAGTACGGCATCCGGGTCAATGCCGTCGCGCCAACCTTCATTGAGACCGATGGCACCTCGGCAGCGCTGTCCGATCCGGAGTTCCGCGCCGACACGGTCGAACGCA
>Ga0302157_10000396_pt1 | contig 57867 bp, 42 predicted proteins | sample I_Bog_N3_3_FD_193502 | JGI IMG/M metagenome (GOLD analysis project Ga0302157, IMG submission 193502) | Peat permafrost microbial communities from Stordalen Mire near Abisko, Sweden - I_Bog_N3_3 | ecosystem: Environmental > Terrestrial > Soil > Wetlands > Peat | place: Sweden: Abisko, Stordalen... | reverse complement strand
GTATCCGCTTCCTGTTCGTCAGGCCAGCGCTTTGCATCCGGCTTCCTTCGGATTCGCAGTCGCCCGCGACACCCTTGCCTTCAGCTAACCCTTCCCCTTGCCGGGTGGGTAGAGGACTTTCACCTCCAAGTAAGTGCGCCCTGCCGGGCGCACCAAGAAAAAAAGCCCCGAACAACTTGCGTCGTTCGGGGCTGACTTTGAATGAAGCGGCTTCTTTGCAGGCAGCCGCCAAATTCTTACCTGGCCTCTTGTACCGGTACACCCTCTTGCGTGGTTTCCCGTGGGGCCTTGCCTACATTCGCCATAGGACGAATGCGACATGGATTTGGTAGGCGCGATTGGACTCGAACCAACGACCCCCACCATGTCAAGGTGGTGCTCTAACCAGCTGAGCTACGCGCCTGCAAGACCGCTATTCTAGCATGTAAATTTGCCGTCATACAAGTCCCGTCGCGTGAGCGGCACTGGCTGCGCATACGGCCTCGCCTCGGGCCGGCGCGACGCGAGGATCTGGTAGATGCCCGTGCCGCCCGACTCGAACTCGAGCGCGCTGGCGGCCATGTACAGGCGCCACACGCGGTAGGTGGACTCGCTGACGTAGGTCGTCGCCTCGTCGTGGTGGGCCTCCAGGCGCGAGACCCAGTGGCGCAGCGTCATCGCGTAGTGGCCGCGCAGGTTCTCCACGTCCTGGATCTCGAACTGGGCGCGCTCCATGCCAGCCTGGACGGCGCTGACGCGATCGAGTTCGCCGTCCGGGAACACGTAGCGGTTGATGAACTCGGTGTCGACCGAAGGCTGCCAGCCGTCCTCCTCGTGCGTGATGCCGTGGTTGAGGAACAGGCCGTTGGGCTTGAGCACGCGGTGCACGGTGGCGTGGTACTGCGGCAGGTTGGCCAGGCCCACGTGCTCGAACATGCCCACGCTGGACACCTTGTCGTAGACGCCCTCGCCTTCCAGGGCGCGGTAGTCGCGCAGCTCCACGGTGATGCGGTCCTGCAGGCCTTCGGCCGCGATGCGCCGGTTGGCCTCGTCCAGCTGTTCCTGGCTCAGCGTGATGCCGTGCGCCGTCACGCCGTAGTGCTTCGCGGCCCAGATCACCAGCGCGCCCCAGCCGCAGCCGATGTCGAGGAAACGCTCGCCCGGCGCGAGACGCAGCTTGCGGCAGATGTGATCCAGCTTCTGCATCTGCGCCGCCTCCAGCGTGTCGTCGGCCGCATGGAAATAGGCGCACGAATACACCATGCGTTCATCGAGGAACAGCTTGTAGAAGTCGTTGGAGACGTCGTAGTGGTGCGAGATCGCGGCCCGATCGCTCTCCGGCGAGTGGTCGTGCGTGAACTGGCGCGTGGTGGGCACGGCGCCGGCGGGCGCGATCTTGCGCGTGGGCGTGAACGCCAGGCGCAGCGCGTCCAGCAGCAGCCCCGCCCGGTCACGGCCGGTGAGCGACAGTTCCTGGAAGTGGCGCTTCAGGCCCAGCGCCGCGTAGAGGTCGCCCTCGACGTCGAGCCGCCCGTGGAAGTACGCGTCGGCCAGCGGGATCGGGCCGCTCTTGAGTACCAGGTCGCGCAGCACCTTCGGATCGCGCAATACCAGCGTGAAGCTGGGCGCGACCTGCCCCACGCGCTGGCCGAACGAATGCGTGACGTCGTTCCACAGGCGCAGCGCGAGCGAGCCGTCGAAGCGGCTCAGCAGCTTGTGGATGATGCGGGTGGCGGCCTCGCTGAGACCGCGGTCGGCGCTGGAAGAAGGCAGCGACGTGGACGTTGAACGAGCCATGGAACCTCCGGTCGACACCCAACGCGACAGTCGAAGTTCGACACCGCGGGCTGAACGGTCGACGGGTCGTTCGCCGCGGCTGCAAGCCCCGGGTGGGCCCGCAAAACCATGCTAGCGCCGCAAGAATTTCCACCGCGTTGAAGGGATTTGTCAGCGCCGACACATCAGCGCCGGCGCGCCGAGTCTACGCCCGCCACCTTGGCCACCAGCCCCAGCACGTTGCCCAGGCGCTCCGCGCTGTCGATCTCGACGGTGAAGGTCATGAACGCGCGCCGGTCGCCGATGCCCTTGGTGGACTGCGAGCTCACGCCGATCACGTTGACCTTCTGCTTGGCCAGCACATCGGAAATGTCGCGCAGCAGGCCTTGCCGATCCTGCGCCTCGACGACGATGTCGACCGCGTACACGCTCTTGTCCGGCCGCCCTTCGCCGCTCTGCGATCCCCATTCGACGGGAATGACGCGCTCGGGCGTCGTGGACGCCATGTGGCGGAAGTTGCTGCAATCGGTGCGGTGGACGGCCACGCCCTTGCCACGCGTCACGTAGCCGCCGATGGCGTCGGGCGGCGCCGGCCGGCAGCAGGTGGCCAGCGTCGTCAGCAGCGAATCGATGCCCACCACCAGCACGCCGCCCGCGGCCCCGCCGGTGCGCGGGCGCTTCAGCTGGATGACCTCGTCGGGCGGGGGCGGCTCCGCCGGGCGCAGCAGGGTCTCGATGTTGCGCAGCGAGTACTCGTCCTTGCCGATCACCTCGAACAGCGCCTGTGCGTCGTCGAAGCCCAGCTTGCCGGCGAGCTCCTCGAGGCTGGTGGCCGTGCGCCCTTCGCGCTGCAGCAGCTTTTCCACCAGCTCGCGACCCTTGGCCACCGTCTGCGCCTGCTGCAGCGCGTTGAACCAGGCGCGCACCTTGGCGCGGGCACGCGGGCTCTGCAGGAAGTGCAGCTCGGGGTTGAGCCAGTCCATCGACGGGCCGCCCTCGCGCACGGTGACGATCTCCACCGTCTGGCCGTTGCGCAGCGGGGTCTGCAGCGGCACCATCGTGCCGTCGACGCGCGCGCCGCGGCAGCGGTGGCCGACGTCGGTGTGCAGCGCGTAGGCGAAGTCCACCGGCGTGCCGCCGGCCGGCAGCTCGATCACGCTGGCCTGGGGTGTGAACACGTAGATTCGGTCTTCGAAGGCGGGTGCGTCGGGCGACGCGGGCGAGGCATCCTCCGTGGGCTCGGCGACGAAGTCGCGCTCCCACGCCAGCAGCTGGCGCAGCACGGCCTTGCGCGCCTGCGCGACCTGGTCCTCGAACGCGCCCGCGGCGCTGACGCCCGCGTAGCCCTTGGTGCCGGCCTCCTTGTAGGCCCAGTGCGCGGCCACGCCGTGCTCGGCGTGCTCGTGCATCTCGCGCGTGCGGATCTGCACCTCGAACGCGCGGCCGGCATCGTCCTTGACCACCGTGTGCAGCGACTGGTAGCCGTTGCCCTTGGGCCTGGCGATGTAGTCGTCGAACTCGCCGTCGAGCGCGCGGTAGCGCTCGTTGACGCGGCCCAGCACGGCGTAGCAGGCGGCCACGTCGTCGACGATCACGCGCACGGCGCGGATGTCGAACACATGATCGAAGTCGAGCTCCTTGCCGCGCATCTTCTTCCAGATGCTGTAGATGTGCTTGGGGCGGCCCTGGATGTCGGCGCGGATGCCGGCGGCCGCCAGCATGTCCACCAGCTGCGCGCGGAACGCCACGATGCCGGCCTCGCGTTCCACGCGCCGCTCGTCGAGGAGCCTGGCGACGCGGCGGTACTCGTCGGGTTCGAGGAAGCGGAACGACAGGTCTTCCAGCTCCCACTTGATCTGCCAGATGCCCAGGCGGTTGGCCAGCGGCGCGAACACCTGCTGCGACTCGCGTGCGAGCTCGGGCGGGCACGGCGTGCGGCTGGCGGCGTACCAGCGCAGCGTCTGCAGGCGCGACGCGAGGCGCAGCAGCACCACGCGCAGGTCGCGCGAGAACGCCAGCAGCATCTTGCGCACGCGCTCGGTCTGCAGCGCGCGCTTTTGCTTGTCCCCTTCCTTGCCGATCTGCGCCTCGCGCGCGTTGCGCTGGATCTTCACCAGCTGGCGCGTGAGGTCCACCACGGTGGCGTACGACGGCCCGAACGCCTTGGTCACCACCTCGATCGGGCGCTGCAGGCCGTCGCCCGCGTAGACGAGCCAGGCCGCGGCCTGCATGGCCGGCGTGGCGCCGAGGTCGGCGAGGATCTGCGCGACGCCCTCCGCGTGCGACCAGGCGGCCTCGCCACTATCGAGCAGGCGTCCGGCCAGCAGCGGTTGCGCGAAGGCGCGGGCGCGCGCCAGCGCATCGGCTTCGCCGGCCGCTTGCGGCTCGCTCGCGGCCAGCGCCATGTCGGCCGCGGCCACGCGCACGATCGCCGGGGCGTCGTCGGCGGCGAACGTGGTCGACTGCGTCTTCATGGCGACGCAAGGAAGGCGCGCACGAGCTCGACCTGGTCGGCGTGGACCAGCGTGGGCGCGTGCCCCACGCCCGCGATCTCCTGCACGCGGGCGCGCGGCCCGCGCTGCGCCATCGCGTCCGCGGTTGCGCGCGAGAGCAGGTCGGACTCGGCGCCGCGCAGCACCAGCGTCGCGCACTTCAGCGCGTCGTACGCGTGCCACAGCATGCCCTCGCCGGCGGCGGCCAGCTCCGGCGTGACCGCCTTGAACGGCACGGCGATGGCCGGGTCGTAGTGCGACTTGAAGCCGTCGCCGTCGGCCACGAGCTGCGGCCGCGTCAACGCCACCCACTCATCGCGCGTGTGCGGCCCGAATCCGCGCGAGATCGCCAGCAAGGCGTCCGCAGCCTCGTCGACCGTGTGCCAGTGCGCGGGCTGGCCGAGATAGGTGCCGATGCGCGCCAGCGCGGCGTATTCGATGGCGGGGCCGACGTCGTTGAGCACCAGCTTCGAGATCGGCGAATCGGGCAAGGACGCCAGGCCCAGCCCGATGAGGCCGCCCATGGACGTACCGACCCAATGCACCTCGCGCGCGTCGAGCCGGGCCAGCAGCGTGACCATGTCGGCCACGTACACCGGAATCGCGTACGACGCGGGATTCTTCAGCCAGTCCGAACGGCCGCGGCCGACGACGTCGGGGCAGACCACCCGGTACTCGCCGCTCAGCGCGCGGGCCAGGGTGTCGAAGTCGCGGCCCTGGCGCGACAGGCCGTGCACGCACACCAGCACCCTGGGGTTGGCCGCGTCGCCCCACTCCCAGTAAGCCATGCGGTGCAGGCCCTCTGGCGCGAGGCATTGCACGTGGCGAAGGCGGGGTCCGGGGGTGAGGTCGGCGGTCATGCCGGGATCGTAGCAAGCGCGGGCGCCCGCGACGCACGCCACCATCAAATGTCCCCGACTTACTTCAGTTGGACACTGCCGTTGACATTGGCGGTGACCGAGCCGGAGCCGGCCTCCACCGGCAATGCCTCGCTCACGCTGGAGGCCATGGCGCTCTTCATCAGGAAGGGGCGCGGACGCGGCTGGCCGTTGTCCACGCTGACGTTGGCGTCGCGCACCGTGAAGGTGGCGTAGCCGAACGCCCGCGCGTAGTCGGCCGCCTTGGCACGGAAGCGCGCGATGGCCTGCGCGGCCACCTCGCCTTCGACCTTCTCGCGCGCCTCCCGCGACACGCTGTAGTCGAGGTTGCCGACGGTCATCGTCTGGATGTGCCCCGCGAGCTCGGCGATGGTGCCCATGTCGCGCCCCTGCACCCACAGCGAGGTGCTGCCCGTCCAGCCGTTGACCAGTCCCTTGGCGTTGAGCCGCGGCTGCAGCGAGAAGCCACCGCCCTGCACCTGCACATGACCCTCGCCCTTCTCCACCTGTCGCGCGAGGGCCAGCGCCGCGCCCAGCGCGGCCTTGAGGTCGGCCTGCACGGCCGCCGCATCGGCGCCCTCCTTGGTGGTGCTGAACTGCACCGCGATCCAGTCGTTGGGCACCTGGACGGTGGCGCTGCTGTTGAGCGACAGCACGCCCTCGGGATCCTTGGTCGCCGCCGGTGGCTGCGCCGCGGCGAGGGAGGACAGCGAGCCCGACAGGGCGCACGCGAAGACGAAGGCCCGCGTTTTCTTGTTCATGGCGTCATGCATGAGTGGATGATGCCCATTGAACGGCGCAAAGTGGACAAAGGGGTGACGAGATCGCGGCTATCGTCGGCGACACGAATTTGTAACAGAACCAAAAGGTCGGGCCGAAAAACGTGCAGACCGCGATTTCTCCCCGCAGAATCGGGCTTGTTACATATTTGTTGGAGCCACCATGTCGGCAGTACCAGGCACCCGCCAAGACCGCATCGTCGTCCTCGATGACGACGCCCGTATCCGCGACCTGCTGCGCCGCTATCTCAGCCAGGAAGGCTTCGACGTCCTGCTGGCCGAGGACGGCAAGGCGCTCAACCGGTTGATGACGCGCGAGAACATCGACCTCATCGTCCTCGACCTGATGCTGCCCGGCGAGGACGGCCTGTCCATTTGCCGCCGGCTGCGCGCCGCCGGCGACCGCACGCCCATCATCATGCTCACCGCCAAGGTGGAGGACGTGGACCGCATCGTCGGCCTCGAGGTGGGCGCCGACGACTACCTGCCCAAGCCCTTCAACCCGCGCGAGCTGCTGGCGCGCGTGCACGCGGTGCTGCGCCGCCGTCCGCCGCAGGAGGCGCCCGGCGCCCCGGCCAAGGATGCCCAGGTGGTGCAGTTCGGCGACTTCGAGTTCGACCTGTCGCTGCGCCGCCTTACCAAGGAAGGCGAGCCCATCGCCCTGACCACCGGCGAGTTCTCGATGCTCAAGGCCCTGGTGCGCCATCCGCGCCAGCCGCTGTCGCGCGACAAGCTGGCCCAGCTGGCCCGCGGCCGCGACTTCGAGCCCTTCGACCGCAGCCTCGACGTGCAGATCTCGCGCCTGCGCAAGATGATCGAGCCCGATCCGTCGAACCCGCGCTACATCCAGACGGTGTGGGGCGTGGGCTACGTGTTCGTGCCCAGCGAAACCGCGTAAATCCGGACCAGGATGGATCGCAAGCTCCTGTCGCTGAGTCTTTTCTGGCGCACGTTCTTCCTGCTGTCGCTGCTGCTCACCGGCGGCGTGCTGGCATGGGTGCAGACGTTGCGCCAGCTGGAGTTCGAGCCGCGCGCGGTGGTCGCGGCGCAGCAGATCGCGAGCCTCGTGAACCTGTCGCGCGGCGCGATGAAGAACGTCGACGGCATCACGCGCATCGCGCTGATGAAGTCGATGACCGACCAGGAGGCGGTGCGCGTGCTGCCGCGCGAGCCGTCCGACCGCTGGGATCCGTACGAGGTGGACGCATTCACGCGCCGCATCGCGGCGGAGCTGCGCGTTCGGCTGGGCGAAGGCACGGTGGTGGCGCGCTCGGTCAACGGCCAGGAAGCGCTGTGGGTGGGCTTCACGATCGACGGCGACCGCTACTGGCTGCAGGCCGAGTCCGCGCGGGTGACGCCGCTCACCTCCAGTACCTGGTTCGTCTGGGTGGGCATCGCGATCCTGGCCACGGTCATCGGCTCGGCGATGATCGCGGGGCTGATCAACCGGCCGCTGAAGGACCTTTCCACGGCCACGGCGCGCATCCGCGAAGGCGAGTACGACGTCCGCCTGGACGAGCGCACCAGCACGCCCGAGGTGCGCGCCGTCAACATCGGCTTCAACCGGATGGCGCGCGACCTGGCCAAGGTGGAACAGGACCGCACGGTGATGCTGGCCGGCATCTCGCATGACCTGCGCACGCCGCTGGCGCGCATCCGGCTCGAGGCCGAGATCAGCGTGCCCGACGAGGAGGCCAAGGGCCACATCGCCGAGGACATCGACCAGCTCGACGCCATCATCGACAAGTTCATGGACTACGCGCGCCCGGGCGTCACGCGCCTGGAGCCGGTGCCGCTGGCGGCCGTGATCGAGCGCGAGGCCCTGGCCTTCCGCGACGCGAGCCAGATCCGCATCGCGATCCAGCTCTCGCCGGTGTCGCGCGTGCTGGGCGACCCGATCGAGCTCGGCCGCGTGTTCGCCAACCTGTTCGAGAACGCGCGCCGCTACGGTCGCACTTCCGAGACCACGCCCGCCGAGGTGCAGGTGGGCCAGTTGCAGGCCGGCCCGTGGATCATCGTCACGGTGCGCGACCGCGGCCCGGGCGTGCCGCCGGACAAGCTCACCCAGCTGACCACGCCGTTCTTCCGCGGCGACACCGCGCGCACCTCGGCCACCGGCGCAGGGCTGGGCCTGGCCGTGGTGAAGAAGTCGATCCAGCGCATGGGCGGGAGCCTGGAGATGACCAATGGCGCCGAGGGCGGCCTCGTCGCGCATGTGCGGCTGCGGCGGGTCGAGGCGGCCTGAGCACGCTGGCAGGACGACGGGCCGCGGGCCCGTCGATTGCCGTCGAGGTGGACTCACAACGACGGAGTGCGTCCATGCACGACAAGATCCTGAAGACAACGTTGGGCGCGATCGCCCTTGCCTGCTCCGGCCTGGCGATGGCCGACGTCACCTTCTACGAGAACGACAACTACGGCGGCCGTGCGTTCACCGTGCACGACCCGATCGCCAACTTCGGACAAATCGGCTTCAACGACCGCGCGTCCTCGGTGGTGGTCTCGGGACGGCCGTGGGAGGTCTGCGACGATGCCGGCTTCCGCGGCCATTGCTACGTGCTGCGGCCCGGCAACTACCCGTCGCTCAGCTCGATGGGGCTGAATGACCGCATCTCGTCGGCGCGCGAGGCCGACCGCAACGGCAACATCCCCGACAACCGCTGGGCGCCCCCGCCGCTGCCCGGCCAGGTGACGTTCTACGAGCGCGACAACTTCCGCGGCCGTTCGTTCAGCACGTCGTCCGACATCGGCGACTTCCGCCGCTTCGGCTTCAACGACCGCGCCTCGTCGGTGACGGTGGTAGGCGAGAGCTGGCAGGCCTGCGACGACGCGGGCTTCAACGGCCACTGCGTCTTCCTGCGCCCCGGCAACTACCCGAGCCTCGCCGCGATGGGCATGAACGACAGCATCTCTTCGGTGCGCATGGTGCCCCCGGGCATGCCCGTGGCCACCACCGGCTGGGCGCCGAACCCGCCGCCGGCCTACGACGCGCGCCCGCGTCCGCAGGAACAGCTGTTCCAGGCCCAGGTGATCGCGTCGCATGCGGTCTTCGGCACGCCCACGCAGAAGTGCTGGGTGGAGCAGACCGAGGTGCGCGACAACCGCAACCAGGTCGGCGGCGCCGTGATCGGCAGCATCCTCGGCGGCATCCTCGGCCACCAGGTGGCGCACGGCAACGGCGCGGTGGCGGCCGGCGCGATCGGCGGCGCCGTGGTGGGCGGCGCGATCGGCAACGCCAACAGCGGCACGCGCGTCGAGGACGTGCAGCGCTGCCACGACGTGCCGGCGTCGGGCCCGCCGCAGTACTGGGACACGGTCTACACGTTCCAGGGCACGGAGCACCACGTGCAGACGACGGCCCCGGCCGGCGCCACGATCACGGTCAACCGCTTCGGCGAGCCGCGGATCTGATCTCCCGATGCGGGCAACGGCGGCGAGCTTCGGCCGCCGTGCTCCTTTCATCCCTGCGACCGAAAAACGACGTCGCCGGAGTGCGTGCCTGGCATGGCGTCGAGAGATCCCGTCGGGTGACTTTGGAATCGCCCGCGTTTCCGTCGAGAATAGCGGGATATCCCGCATCCCGACCTCGGCTCAGCCATGACCACCATCCTCCAGCACCTGCCCGCCCAGCAAAAGGTCGGCATCGCCTTCTCCGGCGGCCTCGACACCAGCGCCGCCCTGCACTGGATGCGCCTGAAGGGCGCGATCCCCTACGCCTACACGGCCAACCTGGGCCAGCCCGACGAGCCGGACTACGACGAGATCCCGCGCAAGGCGATGCAGTACGGCGCCGAGAAGGCGCGCCTGATCGACTGCCGCGCGCAACTGGTGGCCGAGGGCATCGCCGCGCTGCAGGCCGGCGCGTTCCACATCACCACCGCGGGCGTCACCTACTTCAACACCACGCCGCTGGGCCGCGCGGTCACCGGCACGATGCTGGTGGCGGCGATGAAGGAGGACGACGTCAACATCTGGGGCGACGGCAGCACCTTCAAGGGCAACGACATCGAGCGGTTCTATCGCTACGGCCTGCTGGCCAACCCGTCGCTGAAGATCTACAAGCCGTGGCTGGACCAGCTGTTCATCGACGAGCTGGGTGGCCGCGCCGAGATGTCGGAGTTCCTGAACAAGGCGGGCTTCGGCTACAAGATGTCCACGGAGAAGGCGTACTCCACCGACTCCAACATGCTGGGCGCCACGCACGAGGCCAAGGATCTCGAGCACCTGAGCTCCGGCATGAAGATCGTGCAGCCCATCATGGGCGTGGCGTTCTGGCGCGACGACGTCGCCGTCAAGGCCGAGGAGGTGCGCGTGCGCTTCCACGAGGGCATGCCGGTGGCGCTGAACGGCGTGGAATACCACGACCCGGTGGCGCTGATGATGGAGGCCAACCGCATCGGCGGCCGCCACGGCCTGGGCATGAGCGACCAGATCGAGAACCGCATCATCGAGGCCAAGAGCCGCGGCATCTACGAGGCCCCGGGGCTGGCGCTGCTGTTCATCGCCTACGAGCGCCTGGTCACCGGCATCCACAACGAAGACACCATCGCGCAGTACCGCGACAACGGCCGCGCGCTGGGCCGCCTGCTCTACCAGGGGCGCTGGTTCGACTCGCAGGCGCTGATGCTGCGCGAGACCGCGCAGCGCTGGGTGGCGCGCGCCATCACCGGCGAGGTGACGCTGGAACTGCGTCGCGGCAACGACTGGTCGCTGCTGAACACCGAGTCTCCCAACCTCACCTACAAGCCCGAGCGTCTCACGATGGAGAAGGGCGAGCTGAGCTTCACGCCGGCGGACCGCATCGGCCAGCTGACGATGCGCAACCTCGACATCCAGGACACGCGCGAGAAGCTGATGACCTATGCGAAGGCCGGGCTGCTCGGGTCGGGCACGGGGACGTCGATGCTGCGGCTGGACGACAAGTCGGAGTAACTCGCATGCCCGAGGGGCCCTGGCATCTCCTGCGTACCCGCAGGCAATGCCGGACCCCGATCGCCGGAGCAACTCACGTTCGGGGTCAGGCGCTAGTGCCGCCGATGCGCGTCAGCAGGCAAACCGCCCGCGTCTCGATCGCCTTCAACTCCCCCACCGGCCCCATCTTCTCGGCCGTCTTGGCCTTCACGTTGACCACGTCCACCGAGAGACCCAGCGTGGCGGCCAGGCGCTCGCGCATCGCCTCGATGTAGGGCGCGAGCTTCGGTTTCTGCGCGACGATCGTCGAATCGATGTTGACGGGCTCCCAGCCGGCGGCGCGGACGCGCTTCACGCATTCGGCCAGCAGGGCGATCGAGTCGGCGCCCTTGAAGGCGACGTCGGTGTCGGGGAAGTGGCGGCCGATGTCGCCCAGGCCGGCGGCGCCCAACAGCGCGTCGGTGATGGCGTGGCACAACGCGTCGGCGTCGGAGTGGCCCAGCAGTCCGTGGGTGTGCGGGATCGTGACGCCGCCCAGGATCAGCGGGCGGCCTTCGACGAGCTGGTGGGTGTCCCAGCCCTCGCCGATTCGAAACGGAATGCTCATGCGTGGCCTCTCGAGGCAGGGAGCGCGCGGGTCCGGAGCAGGCGCTCGGCGAGCGCAAAGTCCTCCGGCCACGTCACCTTGATGTTCTCGAAGTCACCCCGCACGAGCCGCGGCGACTGCCCCGTGGCCTCGATGGCGCTCGCCTCGTCGGTGATGGCCAGGTCGGGGCGCGCGAAGCCGGCGCGCAGCGCGTCGCGCAACGCGCCGATGCGAAACATCTGCGGCGTCTGCGCGGCCCACACGCGCTCGCGCGGGACGGTCGCGTCCACGCGGGCGTGCGCGTCCGCGCGCTTGAGGGTGTCGGCCAGCGGCATGGCCAGCAGGCCGCCGACGGCGTCGTCGCGGCACTCGGCGATCAGCCGGCGGATCGCCTCCGGGCGGATCAGGCAGCGCGCGGCGTCGTGCACCAGCACCCAGTCGGTGGGCAGCGCGCCGCGCGCGAGCAGGTCGTGCAGGCCCGCGTAGACCGTCTCGGCACGCGTGGCGCCGCCCACGTTGGCGAGCCAGCAGGCGCCTGCGGCCTCGGCGTCGCCCTCCCCGGCCAGGGCCGCGAACTGCGTGTCGCCCGGCGACAGCACCACCAGCGTTGCGTCGAGCTCGTGCACCTGCGCCAGCGCCTCCAGCGTCCACAGCACGAGCACCCGGCCGGCGAGTTCCGCGTACTGCTTGGGGCCGGCCGCGCCGGAACGCGAGCCGCTGCCCGCGCAAGGCACGAGTGCGAACAGGCGCTGGCGACCGTCGGGATGGGTGAAGGAATCACCTCGCTGGGGGCTGGTCATGGGAGGTGATTCTAGAATCCATCTGTTCCTTGCTCGATTTCACGAGCGCCACGCCTTGCCGGCGCACCGGTTGCCCACCTGCCGATGCGCCCAAGGCGTGTGCTCATTTATACGGCTGCCATGCAACTGCCCTCGCTCGTTCCCGGACAACGCTACACCCTGCCCCGCCCGCCCGGCGCGGCCGACGCCCTGCTGATCGCCCACCTGGCGTCCGCGCGCGCCGCGCAGGGCCAGCTGATGCTGGTGGTGTGCGCCGAGCCGGCCGATTCGCAGCGCCTGGCCGACGAACTGCCCTTCTTCGCGCCGCACCTGCGCATCGCCGTGTTCCCCGACTGGGAGACGCTGCCCTACGACCAGTTCTCGCCGCACCAGGATCTCGTCTCCGAGCGCCTGGCCACGCTGTGGCGCCTGTATCGCAAGAGCCAGGGCCTGGGCAGCGCCAACACCGGCGTGGCGGTGGCCGCGGCCAAGGGCAAGGCGACGCCCGACCCCACCAAGAGCGTCAACGCGAACAAGGAGGACGACGAGGGCGTCGACGTGGTGATCCTGCCGGCCAGCACCGCGCTGACGCGCCTCGCGCCGCCGTCGTTCCTGGCCGCCACCACCTTCAACTTCAAGCAGAAGTCGCGCCTGGACGAGGCGGCGCTGCGTGCCCAGCTGACGCTGGCGGGCTACTCGCACGTCAGCTCGGTGGTGTCGCCCGGCGAGTACGCGGTGCGCGGCGGGCTGATCGACCTGTTCCCCATGGGCTCGAACGTGCCCTACCGCGTCGACCTGTTCGACAACGAGGTCGACTCCATCCGCACGTTCGATCCCGATACCCAGCGCAGCCTCTATCCCGTGCCGCAGGTGCGCCTGCTGCCCGGGCGCGAGTTCGCGCTGGACGAGGCCTCGCGCAAGGCCTTCCGCGTGCGCTGGCGCGAGCGCATCGAGGGCGACCCGACCAAGGCGCGGCTGTACAAGGACATGGGCAACGGCATCGCCGGCGGGGGCATCGAGTACTACCTGCCGCTGTTCTTCGACGAGACGGCGACCTTCTTCGACTACCTGCCCGCGTCGGCCACGCTGGTGCTGCACGGCGCGGTGGACGACACGTTGCAACGCTTCTGGACGGATACCCGGGAGCGGTACCGCTTCCTCAGGGCCGACCCCGACCGGCCGATCCTGCCGCCCGAGGACATCTTCCTCAAGGGCGAGCAGTTCTTCGACGCGACCCGGGCGTTCGGCACGCTGTCGCTGCGGCCCGCGGCCGGCGTCGACGACGCGGTGGCGTGGGCCAGGCCCCTGCCCGACGTGAGCGTCGAGCGTGGCGCCACCGCGCCGATGGCCCGCCTGCAAAAACACATCGATGCGACGCCGTACCGCGTGCTGCTGGTGGCCGACAGCGAAGGCCGGCGCGAGACGCTGCTGGACATGCTGCGCGACCACAGGATCGAGCCGGTGAGCGTGGGCACGCTGGCCGAGTTCGAGGCCAGCGACGAGAAGGTGGCCATCACGGCGGCGCCGATCAGCGAGGGCTTCTTCTGGTTCGAGCCCGAGGCGGCTTCAGCACGCACGATCCAGTTCATCACCGAGAACGAGCTGTTCGCCAGCGGCGCCACGCCGCGCAAGCGCCGCCGCGGCCAGGAGCAGGTCAGCAGCGTCGACGCGCTGATCAAGGACCTGTCCGAGCTCAAGCTGGGCGACCCGGTCGTGCACGCCGCCCACGGCATCGGCCGCTACATGGGACTGATCAACATCGATCTCGGTGAAGGGCCGAGCGAGTTCCTGCACCTCGAGTACGCCGACAAGGCCACGCTGTACGTGCCCGTCGCGCAACTGGCGCTGATCAGCCGCTACACCGGTGTCTCGGCCGAGGAGGCGCCGCTGCACAAGCTGGGCTCGGGCCAGTGGGACAAGGCGCGCCGCAAGGCCGCCGAACAGGTGCGCGACGCGGCCGCCGAGCTGCTGAACCTGTACGCCCGGCGCGCCGCGCGCGACGGCTACTCGCACCGTTTCTCGCCGCACGACTACGAGGCCTTCGCCACCAGCTTCGGCTTCGAGGAGACGCCCGACCAGCGCGCGGCCATCCACGCGGTGATCCAGGATCTGGTCAGCCCCAAGCCGATGGACCGCCTCGTGTGCGGCGACGTGGGCTTCGGCAAGACCGAGGTGGCGCTGCGCGCGGCCTTCGTCGCCGTGCATGGTGGCAAGCAGGTGGCGCTGCTCGCGCCAACCACGCTGCTGGCCGAGCAGCACTTCCAGACCATCAGCAGCCGCTTCGGCCAGTGGCCGGTGAAGGTGGCCGAGATGTCGCGCTTTCGCACGGCCAAGGAAATCAAGAGCGCGATGGAAGGCCTGGCCGACGGCACCATCGACATCATCGTGGGCACGCACAAGCTGCTGTCCGGCGACGTGAAGTTCAAGCGGCTGGGCCTGCTGATCGTCGACGAGGAGCATCGTTTCGGCGTGCGCCACAAGGAGGCGATGAAGGCCTTGCGCGCCGAGGTGGACGTGCTCACGCTCACCGCCACGCCCATCCCGCGCACGCTGGGCATGGCGCTGGAGGGCCTGCGCGACCTGTCGGTGATCGCCACCGCGCCGCAACGCCGCCTGGCCATCAAGACCTTCGTGCGCAACGAGAGCCTGGGCACGATCCGCGAGGCCGTGCTGCGCGAGTTGAAGCGCGGCGGCCAGTGCTACTTCCTGCACAACGAGGTGGACACGATCCAGAACCGGCTCGAGAAGCTGCAGGAGCTGATTCCCGAGGCGCGCATCGCCATCGCGCACGGCCAGATGCCGGAGCGCGAGCTCGAGTCGGTCATGCGCGACTTCGTGGCGCAGCGCATCAACGTGCTGCTGTGCTCGACCATCATCGAGACGGGCATCGACGTGCCCACCGCCAACACCATCGTCATCAGCCGCGCCGACAAGTTCGGCCTGGCGCAGCTGCACCAGTTGCGTGGCCGCGTCGGCCGCTCCCACCACCAGGCCTACGCCTACCTCATGGTGCCCGACGTGGAGGGCCTCACGAAGCAGGCCGCGCAGCGCCTGGACGCCATCCAGGCGATGGAGGAGCTGGGCTCCGGCTTCTACCTGGCCATGCACGACCTGGAGATCCGCGGCGCCGGCGAGGTGCTGGGCGAGAACCAGAGCGGCAACATGATGGAGGTGGGCTTCCAGCTGTACAACGACATGCTGGCCGAGGCCGTGCGCGCGCTGAAGTCGGGCAAGGAGCCCGACCTGCTGTCGCCCACCGGCGCGTTCGGCGGCGGCATCGACATCAAGCTGCATGCCCCCGCCCTGCTGCCCGACGCCTACTGCGGCGACGTGCAGACGCGCCTGTCGCTGTACAAGCGCCTGGCCACCGCCGACCGCCCCGAGACGCTGGACAACCTGCTCGAGGAGATCACCGACCGCTTCGGCAAGCTGCCGCCCCAGGGCCAGGCGCTGTTCGACACGCACCGGCTGCGCGTGCTGGCCAGGAGCTACGGCGTGTTGAAGGTGGACGCGAACCCGAAGGTGATGAACGTGACCTTCCGCCCGAATCCGCCGATCGACCCGATGCGCATCATCGAGCTGGTGCAGAAGAACAAGAGCGTGAAGCTGGCCGGCAACGACCGCCTGCGCATCGATCGCGAGATCGCCGAGCCGCACGACCGCGCGCAGTACGTGCGGGACCTGCTGCGCTCCCTGGGACCGCCGCAGCCGCAGGCCTGAGCGGCCAAGGACCCCTAGGCGTTGCCGCGCTCCATCAACGCGGCCTGGTAGGCCAGCGCGATGTCCTTGGACTTGGCCTCCGCGAGCTCCTGCAGCTCGCGTCCGAGCGAGGCCACCTTGTCCGGGTGGTACTGGCTGATCAGGCGGCGATACGCGTCGCGGATCTGCTCGAGGCTGGCGTCGGGTGGCAGCTCCAGCACGCGCGTCCAGTGCGGCTCGGATGGCGGCTGCACCGGTGGAGCGGATGGCGTGGGCGGCGGCTCGGGCAGCGCCGGCGGCTTGCGCAGGAACATGTGGACGGCGCCGAAGCCGACGAGTCCGCAACCCGCGATGATCAGGATGTCACTGCTGTCCATGGACTTCTTCCCCCGGGGTCGTGAATGCCGGCCGCGCCGCGCGCAGGGCCAGCGCGCGTGCGGATTCCTCCGCGGCCCAGTCGAGTTCGTCGTCGATGCGCGCCAGGCATTGGGCGTTCACGCGGGCCAGCGCCGACGCATCGAGCAGCCGCCGGGCGGCCGTGAGCAGATCCTCGTCGACACGCCGGTGCAGCGAGAGACGGCGCACGAGGTTGGGCGCATAGGGCGCGCAGGCCAGCAGCTCGAACGCGAGGACGCCGAACTGCGCGCCGCTCAGGCCCAGCGCGCCGCGCCGGCGCCACACGAGCACCAGCGAGGCGAGGATGAAGGCGTACAGCTCGGCCAGCACCGCCAAGGTCACGTGCAGGCCCAGGTGTCCGTAGTAGGCGACCGGCAGCGCCACGAACAGCAGCAGCCACATGACGCCCACCCACGGGCCGAGGCGCAGCTCGCTGGGCACCGACGCCGGCGCGGCGGCCACGGGCGCCGGCTTCGCGGCGGCGTCCCAGCGCAGGCGCAGCACCGGCTCCCAGGGCTTGAACGGGTTGCACAGCCACGGCTCGCGTTGGCGCAGGCGCCAGTCGAGCATGCCGAAGCCCGCGCGCCAGCGACCCCGCCAGCCGCGCACCAGCACGGCCTCGTCGCGACCCAGCAGCAGCAGGCAGTCCTTCAGGTACAGGGCCACGACGACCGGGCCGATCAGCAACTGGGCGTCGACTTGCACCAAGGCCCTATCTTCCCGTGGCGCGCGAGAAGAAGCGCTTGAGGCCCGCCAGCCCGGCCACCACGGCCGCGGCCACGAGCTTCCAGCCGGCGACCAGCACGGCGATCAGGCCCTTGAACCAGCCGGCCTTGACGGCCGCGGCCGCCGCGCCGCCCAGCACCAGCGCGCCCAGGCCGAACTCGGCCACGTGGTCGCCGGCGCGGAACTCGCTGTACGTCTCGCCGGCGTTGAACGTGAAGCCGCCCAGCACCTGGTGCAGGTCCTGCACGTCCTGCTGCAGCGTCTCGGGACGCGTCACCAGCGTCACCGTCTCGTAGCCGCGGCGCGACAGCAGGCGCATCGTGTAGTTGACCACCGGCTGGGCGCTGTCCGCCGAGTGCAGCTTGAGGCCGTATTCGAGGTACCTGGTGGCGGGGTCGTAGTGCGGCGGCACGATCCAGCCGTCGATCGTCAGCGCGGCAATGCCACGCTTGGAGCGCTCTTCGTTGGCGCTCTCCGTGTTCTTGCGCAGGGACGCGAGCAGCGCGTCGGCGTCGAGCTTCTCGTCGTCCTTGACGTAGCCCGAGTCCGCGAACGACAGCGTGGCCCACCAGTCGTTGCGGATCAGCACGGTGTCGCCGGGCTCCGGCAGGTTGCCGGTCAGCTCGAGGAAGCGGCCGCCGCTGGATTCGGGCAGCAGGCGCGCGCCGTCGGGGATCTGGATCTTCGAACGGCTGCCGACGTCGCCAGCGGCGGGGCCGACCTGCCAGGGCAGCTTCTGCATCTCCGCGCGGACGTCCTGCTGCTCGCCATCGGCCGCGAAGGCCGGCAGCGACGCGGCAAGGGCCACGGCCGCTGCGACGGCGCACGCGCGGGCGCGCCGGATCTGGTTCGACATGGGTTTCCTCCCTGTTGATCGATGAAGCTCCTGCGGGTGCGGCCGGGCGGCTTTCCCGCATGGAGTGTGCCGGGATTATGTCGCCTCCACGCGGACGCCCATCCGGCGCATCCGGCATCGGAAGCACTCGCGCTGGCGCATCTGGCGAGCCAGCACCCCGGGCACAATCGGCCCCATGAATTCCGTCTCCGCGTCCTCGCTCGTCGTCCTCCTCATCGCCTTCGCTGCCGGACTCGGTCTCGGCCTCGTGCTCGCCCGGGCGCGCGCGCGGACCGCGCTGGCGCAGGCGGGCCACGCCGGGCAGCTGGAGCTCGCGCAGGCCCAGGAGCGCCTGCGCGCCCACGAGCGCGCGACGGCGGCCGTGCAGGCCGACCTGGAACGTGCCCGGGTCGAGACACAGGGCGTGCGCGCCGAGCTCGAGGCCGCGCGCGGCGAGGTGCTTCGCATCAGCGCCAGCGAGGCGCAGAAGCACCAGCTGGTGGCGTCCCTGGGCGACCGCGTGGACGCGCTCGAACGCGAGGCCGCCGCGGCCGCCGGCCGGGCCGCGCTGCAGGCCAGCGCGTTGCAGGCCGCCGGCGCCGAGCTCGCGCAGGTGAGCACGCGCGCGGACGCGGAGCGCGCCAGCGCGCAGGAGAAGCTGCAACTCCTCTCCGAGGCCCGCACCGCGCTGTCCGACCAGTTCAAGACGCTCGCCAACGAGATCCTCGAGGAGAAGGCCAAGCGCTTCGCCGAGCAGAACCAGCAGAACCTGGGCACGCTGCTCGATCCGCTGCGCACGCAGTTGAACGAGTTCAAGGGCAAGGTCGAGGAGGTCTACGTCAAGGAAGGCCAGGAGCGCTTCGCCCTCACCGAGCAGGTGCGCCAACTGATGGAGCTGAACAAGACGCTCAGCAACGACGCCAACAACCTCACCAAGGCGCTCAAGGGCTCGGCCAAGACCCAGGGCAACTGGGGCGAGCTGATCCTCGAGCGCGTGCTGGAGGCCTCGGGCCTGCGCAAGGGCCACGAGTACCAGGTGCAGGACAGCCAGCTCGACGAGGAAGGCCGCCGCCTGCAACCCGACGTGGTGATCCACCTGCCGGAGGAACGCCGCCTGGTGGTCGATGCCAAGGTGTCGCTGGTGGCCTACGACCGCTTCATGGCGGCCGCCGGCGACGACGAACGCACGGCCAGCGCCCGCGCGCACCTCGATTCCGTGCGCCAGCACATCCGCGGGCTGTCGGCCAAGCGCTACCAGGACCTGTACGGCCTGAAGTCGCTGGACCTGGTGGTGATGTTCGTGCCCATCGAGCCGGCGTTCATGCTGGCGGTGACGCACGACGACGCACTGTTCATGGACGCCTGGCAGCGCAACGTGCTGCTGGTGAGCCCGTCCACCCTGCTCTTCGTGGTGCGCACCATCGCGCACCTGTGGCGCCAGGAGGCGCAGAGCCGCAATGCGCAGGACATCGCCAAGCGCGGCGCGGAGCTGTTCGACAAGCTGTCGGCCTTCGTGGCCGACCTGCAGAAGGTGGGCAGCAAGTTGAAGGACGCGCAATCGGCGTACGACGAGGCCGAGAAGAAGCTGTCCACCGGCCGCGGCAACGTGATTCGCCAGGCCGAGTTGCTCAAGGGCCTGGGTGTGAAGGCCAGCAAGGCCCTGCCGGACGCGCTGGTGGACGCCTCGGGCGCCGCCGACGCCGCGGCGCCGGAATCCGCGCCGGTGTCGCTGCCGCTGTTCGACACGCCGGATCCCGAACCCGCAGCGGGGTGAGAAGGCGCCCTCAGCGGGCTCGCAGCGCGTGGCGCGAGACTCGCGCCAGCCAGTAGGCCGCTTGCGCCATCGCCCGATCCGCGCCGGGTTGACCTTCCGCCAGCAGCGCCAGCGCGTCCGAGATCAGTTGCTCGATGCGCGGCGAGCCCAGCGTCAGCGCCGCCGTGCGGCAGGCGTCGGCCTTCTGCACGAACGCCGTCCCGATCTGCGGGCTGGCGCCCTTCGACGCGAGTTCCTGCGCCAGGCCGGCCAGCGCCTGGATGTGCTGGATGAAGGCGCTCACATAGCGCGCGTGGCGCGGGGCGTCGATGCGCAGCCGCGCGACGGCGGGGCCCGCCGGCTCGAGGATGCCCATGTCCAGTTGTGCGAGCGCGCGAAGGATGCGCGCGACGGTGTCCGGGCCGACGGGCTTGACGATGAAGCCCTGCAGGTCGGCCCGCGTGGTGCCCAGCACCGTCTCGCGATCGGCGGTGGACGTGATGAGCATCGCCGGCACGCGCCTGAGCGCGGGCGCGGCGCGCAGCCGCGCGAGCAGTTCCAGGCCGTCGGGCGGCGGCATGCGCACGTCCAGGCACAGCAGGTCGAAGCAGCGCTCGCCAGCCATCTCCCGCCATGCGGACGCGCCGTCGTCGGCCAGCACGATCTCGGGCGTGCCGCACTGGCGCAGCACGTCTTCCATCGCCAGGCGCGAGACGAGGTCGTCGTCGGCGACCAGGATGCGCATCGGAACACTCCCTCTTCTGCTTGTCTCGACGACAGGGTATCAGTGCGCGGACGTCCAGTCGTCGATGCTTTCCTGGAGGGCGGCCCAGTGGCGTTGCACCCCGGCGGCGTCGGCGGCGTCGCAGGCCTCCTCGAGGCCGCCGGCGTCCTCGGCCATCTGCTCGCTGTGGATGTAGTACGCGCTGCCCTTGATGTTGTGGGCGATGCGCGCGGCGCGCGGCAGGTCGCGTTGCGCGATGGCGTCGGCCAGTTCGGCCAGCAGGCGCGGCGTCTCGCTGCGGAAGGCGTCGGCCAGGCGGTCGGACAGCGAGCGCACCGCGGGTGCGGCCAACGGTGGCCTGTGCGCGGCGTCGGCCAGCAGGGCCTGCGCCTCGTCGACGGAGGCAGCGTCGGGCTCGCTGTCGAGGAACAACGCATCGAGCGCCGCCGTCGAGCCGCCGGCCATGGCCAGCGTGCTCCGCACCGGTCGCAGCAACCGGCCGCGCGCGCGCAGCGCGTCGACCGCGCGGTGCAGCGCCTGCGCGAGAAGCCGCTCGTCCAACGGCTTGGACAGGAAGTCGTCCATGCCCGCGGCCAGGCACAGCTCACGGTCGTTGCCGGTGGCGTTGGCCGTGAGGGCGATCATGTGGATGGCGGGGTCGAGCACCCAGGTCTCGTCGATGCCGCCGGCGCGGATCGCGCGCGCCGCCGCGAGGCCGTCCATGACCGGCATGCGGCCGTCCATCAGGATCAGGTCGAAGTTCTCCTCCGCGCAGCGATGCACGGCCTGCAGGCCGTTCTCCACGAAGCTGACGTCGTGGCCCAGCCCCTGCACGAAGGCCTGCACGATCACGCGGTTGGTGTGGCCGTCCTCGGCGCACAGCACGTTGAGGCGGCAGTCGAACGGCGCCAGCGGCTCCTCCGCCACGCTGTTGACCGGCGAGCCGATGGCCACCGGCAAGGCCACGCGGAACGTGCTGCCCACGCCCGGCACGCTGCGCAGCGTGATCTCGCCGGCCATGCCCTGCACCAGGGCCCGCGTGATCGTCAGGCCCAGGCCGGTGCCGCCGTACTTGCGCGTGGTGGTGACGTCGGCCTGCTCGAAGCTGCTGAACAGGCGCTGCTGGGCCTCCAGCGAGATGCCGATGCCGGTGTCCTCCACCTCGATCTCCAGCAGCAGCCGCCCGGTCTCGGTGGAGCCGCAGCCCACGCGCACCTGCACCGTGCCGGCCTCGGTGAACTTGAGCGCGTTGCCGATCAGGTTGAGCAGGATCTGGCGCAGCCGCATCGGGTCGCCACGCAGCCATTGCGGCACGTTGGCGTCGATGTCGCTGAGCAGCGAGAGTCCTTCCTCCTGGGCCCGCAGGTCCAGCAGCTCGACCAGCGACAGCACCATCTCGCGCAGGTCGAAGTCGACCGACTCGAAGCCCATCTTGCCCGCCTCGATCTTGGAGAAGTCGAGGATGTCGTTGATGATGGCCAGCAGCGCCTCGGCGTTGCCGAGCGCCAGCGAGACGCGCGAACGCGAGTGCGTGGGCATCGCCTCGCGCAGGCCCAGCTGCAGCATGCCGATGATGCCCGACAGCGGCGTGCGCAGCTCGTGGCTCATCGTGGCGAGGAACAGCGACTTGGCGCGCGTGGCCTCCTCGGCCTTGTCGCGCGCCAGCCGCAGCGCCTCCTCCTGGCGCTTGTGCGCGCGGGCATCGCGCATGAACGCGGTGGCGGCCCAGCCGCGGTCGTTGCGGTAGGCGGTCAGCGACAGCTCCACCGGCAGCAGGCGGCCGATGGCATCCACCGCGTCGAACTCGATCACGGCGCCCGAGAACAGGTCGTCGCCGGCGTCGCACAGCGCCGCGATGCCGTCGGTGGCGGCCACCAGCTTGGGCAGCGGCAGGATCTCCTGCACCGGCCGGCCCAGCGCCTGCGCGGCGGCGCGCCCGAACAGGCGCTCGGCCGCGGGATTCCAGTACGACAACGCGCCGCGCTCGTCGAAGCTGATCACGGCGTCGGTGGCGGCCTGCAGCATCAGCTCCACCCGTTCCTGCTGCGCCCGGAAGGCCAGCTCGCCGGCGAGCCGGCGCTGCTGCTGCACCACGACGTTGACGATCAGCGTCAGCGACGACACGCTCAGCAGAAACAGGAACAGCGACGCCGTGTGCGTGGCCGGATCGGCGTTGGCGCTGCCCGGCGCGGTGAGCTGCAGCGTGATCGTGATCAGTCCGCACGCCATCACGGCCGAATGCACGAACAGCGGCGGGAACTTGATCGCGGCCCAGACCAGCAACGGCAACGACAGGAAGCCCACCACGTGCACCGGCACGTTCCAGCTGCGCGTGATCGCCCAGGCGACCGCGCTGGCGGCGACGCTGGCAAGGATGAACAGCCCCTGCTCGCGCGACAGCTGCATGACGTGCGGCAGCCGCGAATCGGGTCGCGCCGGCGCGCGGGCGGCGGCCGGGAGCGGCACCCGCGGCGCGCGACGGCGCTCGGGGATCTCCGGCGTGCGCACGCGCCGCTCGTGCGGGTCGGCGCGCGCGTCGATCCAGCGCGCCCACGACAACAGCGCCGGCATGCAGATGAGGCAGCCGAAGACGTCGCCGATCATCGACTGGGTCCAGTAGCCGGACCAGCCGTAGGCGATGCAGCGCTTCGTGCCGGCCAGGCCGCAGTAGCCGGCCGTGGCGCCGGCGCCGTTGACGAAGGCGAACAGCACGCCGAGCGCCATCATCATCATCACGGCGCGAACGGTGTCCAGGCGGCCGGTGAAGCCCATGCGCCCGGACGTCCAGCGCACCGCCGCGGCCGCGGCCAGCATGGACAGCGGCTCGATGAACGCCCAGCGGTCGTGCATGAAGTCGTGCGCGCTGCCGTCGATGAAGTCCCACGCGATGTAGACGGCCGCACCGATCAGGCAGGGCCAGCCGTAGAGGATGCCCGCCACGCAGGCCACCGCTGCCGGCGGCCAAACCGGCGTGAGATAGCCGTTGTCGTTGAAGACGAGCCCGAGCTGCGCCGCCAGCCAGAACAGCAGCGTGACGCCCGACATCAGGATCAGGTCACGGCGGGATTTGCGGGACAGCAAGCGAGGCACTTTCGGCGAAGGACGAGAAGAGGCCGTAGATCCGCGACGTGCAGCGGATCCGCGCGAATTGTCCCGGAGATTTCACGCCTTGGGGCATGAAATGCGTGCCGGGGCGTCCAAAGACGATGCCTGCCTCGCCCGCAGCCGAAGCATGGGCCGCCCCCGCCGCCTTAAAATCTGTGCCCATGCACCCCGATCTCCCGAGCGGCCTCGTCGTCCGCGGCTTCACGCCCCCGCTGCGCCTCGCCGATTTCCGCCTCGCGGCGTTCGACATGGATTCGACGCTCATCAACATCGAGTGCGTCGACGAGATCGCCGCCGCCGTGGGCCTGAAGGCCGAGGTCGCCGCGATCACCGAGGCCACGATGCGCGGCGAGATCACCGACTTCAAGGAGAGCCTGCGCCGCCGCGTCGCCCTGCTCGAGGGCGTGCCCGAACAGGCGCTGGAGCAGATCTGGGTCGACACGCTGCGGCTCAATCCCGGCGTGGAGGCGTTTGTCGGCGCGCTGCAGGCGGCCGGACTGAAGACGCTGCTCGTCTCGGGCGGTTTCACCTTCTTCAGCGACCGCGTGGCGCAGCGCCTGGCCATCGACTACACGCGGGCCAACGTCCTGGAGATCGCCGACGGCCGGCTCACCGGCGGACTGGTCGCGCAGCCCTGGGGCGACATCTGCGACGGCCTGGAGAAGCAGCGCATGCTGCTGCAGACGTGCCAGGCGCTGGGCATCTCGCCCACGCAGGCCATCGCGGTGGGCGACGGCTCGAACGACCTGCCGATGATGGCCGTGGCCGGCCTGTCGATCGCCTACCACGCGAAGCCGGCGGTGCGCGACGAGGCGATGCTGGCCATCAACGAGGGCGGGATGGACGACGCGCTGGCCGTCCTGCGCTGATCGGGCCGCCTGCCCCACGCCTTCGACATGGGCGAACCAGTGGGCACAGGGCGAGTTCTTCGCGAGCGCGCAGTTGACGAAACAGCCCCGTCAGCGACTCAGCTGCTCCCAGGCCTTGTCCAGCCGCTTGACGCTCACCGGCTGCGGCGTGCGCAGCTCCTGGGCGAAGAAGCTGACGCGCAGTTCCTCCAGCAGCCAGCGGTACTCGTTCAGGCGCGCGTCGATGGCGCCCTTGCGATCGGACAGCGTGCGCAGCCAGCGCTGTTCGACCGGGCGCAGCTCGGCCTGGCGCTGCGCATCGCGCGTGGGATCGGCGCGCAGCTTGTCGAGCCGCAGCGTGACGCCCTTGAGGTAGCGCGGCAGGTGCTGCAGCTGGGCCCACGGCGTCGTCGCGACGAAGCGCTTGCCGATCAGGCGCTGCAACTGCGCCTGCACGTCGTCCACGACCTCCCTGGGCGGCCGCGCGTCCTTGAGCTTGCGCGTGGCCGCGGCGTACTCCACCAGCACCGCGTGGGCCTGGCGCGCCACCTCCTGCGCGATGAGGTTGAGCCGGCCGCGACCCTGCTCGAGGCGGCGCTTGAACGCCGCCTCGTCCGTGGGCAAAGGCTCCTCGAGGAAGGCGCGGTCGATCGCGACGTCGACGATCTGCTCGCGCAACTCCTCCGCCGTGCCCAGCGGCATGTAGCAGACCGACATCTTCGTCAGGTCGGGAATGTTGCGCTCGAGGAACTTGAGCGGCTCCTTGAGCTGCAGCGCCAGCAGCCGGCGCAGGCCAGCGCGATGCTTCGCGGCGGCGACGTCGGGCTCGTCGAACACCTCGATCTCGACATGCGCGCCCTTGTCGATCAGCGCCGGAAAGCCGATCAGCGTCTGGCCGCCCTTGGCGATCTCCATCAGCTCGGGCAACTGGCCGAAGGTCCACGCGGTGTACTTCGCCGCGACGGCCGGGGCCGCGGGCGCGGACGCCGGCTCGACGCGCGCGACCACGCCCTTGCTGCCCGGCGGCAGCACGATGGGCGCGGGCGGCGGCGCCGACGTCGGCAGCTTCAGCGCGGCCAGCGCCTGGAACGCCGAGCGCGCCTGGCCGCCCAGCTCCGACTTCAGCGTGGCCAGGTTGCGTCCGAAGCCCAGCTGGCGGCCGTGCTCGTCGACCACGCGGAAGTTCATGAAGTGGTGCGGCGACAGCGTCTCCAGCTTGAAGTCGTTGCGCTGCACGGCGATCTGCGTGCGTTCCTTGACGGCCTTGAGCAGCACCTCCAGGAGCTCGCCCTGCGCGAAATCGTGCGTGGCGACGAACTCGGCCACGAACTCCGGCAGCGGCACCAGGCGCGAGCGCGGGCGCTGATGCAGGCTCTTGACGAGCGCCAGCACCTTGGCCTCGAGCATGCCCGGCACCAGCCAGTCGACGCGCTCGGCGTTGACCTGGTTGAGCGCGTAGATGGGCACCGTCACCGTCAGGCCGTCCTTGGCGTCGCCGGGCTCGTGCAGGTAGACCACGCCGCAGTCGACGCCGCCCAGGCGAATCGCCTTGGGAAACGACGCCGTGGTGATGCCCGCAGCCTCGTGGCGCATCAGCTCGTCGCGCGTGAGCATCAGCAACCTGGGCTGCTTGCGGGATTCGTCGCGGTACCACTTGTCGAAGGTGGCGCCGCTGACCACCTGCGCCGGCACCTGCTGGTCGTAGAACGCGTAGATCAGCTCGTCGTCCACCAGCACGTCCTGGCGGCGCGACTTGTGCTCGAGATCCTGCACCTGCGCGATCATCTTCTGGTTGTGCGCGAGGAACGGCAGGCGCGTCTCCCACTCGCCCTGCACCAGGCCCTCGCGCAGGAAGATCTCGCGCGCGACGACCGGGTCGACGAGGCCGAAGTTCACGCGCCGGTTCTGGTAGACGACGATGCCGTAGAGCGTGGCGCGCTCCAGCGCGATCACCTCGCCGGCCTTCTTCTCCCAGTGCGGCTCGAGCAGCTGCGTCTTGAGCAGGTGGCCGGCGACGCCGGGGATCCATTGCGGGTCGATCGCCGCGATGCCGCGGCCGTACAGGCGCGTGGTCTCCACCAGTTCGGCGGTGACGATCCAGCGTCCCGGCTTCTTCGACAGGTGCGCGCCCGGATGGCGCCAGAAGCGGATGCCGCGGGCGCCGAGGTACCACTCGTCGTCCTCGCTCTTCAGGCCAAGATTGCCCAGCAGGCCGGCGAGCATCGCCAGGTGCACCTGGTCGTAGTCGGCCGGCGCCGTGTTGAGCTGCCAGCCGTGGTCGGCCACCACGATGAGCAGCTGTGAATGGATGTCGCGCCACTCGCGCACGCGGCGCACGCTGACGAAGTTCTCGCGCAGCAACTGCTCGTAGCGGCGGTGGCTCAGCTTGTGCGTCGTGACATTGGCAACCCCGGCCGTGGGAGCGCTCGCCTGCGCGCCCCCGTAGCGCGCGTTCGCGGACGCGCCGCGCGCGGGACGCGGGGCGATCTGCGCGGCCTCCAGGTCGAGGCCGTCGGACTGCCCGCCGCGCGACAGGTCGAGCCACTTCCAGAGCTTGAGGTAGCCCATGAACTCCGAGCGCTCGTCGTCGAACTTCTTGTGCTTCTCGTCAGCGGTCTGTGCCTGCTCCATCGGGCGGTCGCGCACGTCCTGGCCGGACAGTGCCGACGCGATCACCAGCACCTCGGTCAGGCAGTTGCGCTCGCGCGCCTCGAGGATCATGCGGCCCACGCGCGGGTCCAGCGGCAGCCGGGCCAGCTCGGTGCCGATGGGCGTGAGCTCGTTGAAGTCGTCCACCGCGTTGAGCTCGCCGAGCAGCGCGTAGCCGTCGGCGATGGCCTTGCGCGGCGGCTCCTCGAGGAACGGGAAGTCTTCCACCGCGCCGAAGCGCAGGCTCTTCATGCGCAGGATGACGCCGGCCAGCGACGAGCGCAGGATCTCGGGGTCGGTGAACTTCGGCCGTCCGGCGAAATCCTTCTCGTCGAACAGGCGGATGCAGGTGCCGTTGGCCACGCGGCCGCAGCGACCGGCGCGCTGGTTGCACGCGGCCTGGCTGATGGCCTCGATCTGCAGCTGCTCGACCTTGTTGCGGTAGCTGTAGCGCTTGACGCGCGCCAGGCCGGAGTCGATCACGTAGCGGATGCCCGGCACCGTGAGCGAGGTCTCGGCCACGTTGGTGGTGAGCACGATGCGCGGCGCGGCGCCGGTCTCGAACACGCGATCCTGCTCGGCCTGCGACAGCCGCGCGAACAGCGGCAGGATCTCGACGCCCGGCGGGTGATGCTTGCGCAGCGTCTCGGCCGCCTCGCGGATCTCGCGCTCGCCCGGCAGGAACACCAGCACGTCGCCCGGACCGGCGCGCCACAGCTCGTCGACGGCGTCGGCGATGGCGTCGTTGAGGCCGTACTCGCGCGATTCCTCGAACGGCCGCCAGCGTTGCTCCACCGGGAACAGCCGGCCGCTGACGGTGATCACCGGCGCGGGGCCGCGCGCCGACTCGAAATGCTTCGCGAAGCGATCGGCATCGATGGTGGCCGACGTGACGATCACCTTCAGGTCGGGCCGGCGCGGCAGGATCTGGCGCAGGTAGCCGAGCAGGAAGTCGATGTTGAGGCTGCGCTCGTGCGCCTCGTCGATGATGATCGTGTCATAGGCGCGCAGCAGAGGATCGCTCTGCGTCTCGGCCAGCAGGATGCCGTCGGTCATGAGCTTGACCGACGCGCCCGGCTGGAACTTGTCCTGGAACCGCACGCGATAGCCGACGACCTCGCCCAGCGGCGAATTCAGCTCGAACGCGATGCGCTTGGCCACGCTGGACGCCGCGATGCGGCGCGGCTGGGTGTGGCCGATCAGGCCGCCCCCGTTGGCGCGCCCGCGCCCGAGCTCCAGCACGATCTTGGGCAACTGCGTGGTCTTGCCGGAGCCCGTCTCGCCGCAGACGATCACGACCTGGTGCTCGCGCAACGCCTGCGCGATGTCCTCGCGCCGGCTGGAGACCGGCAGCGATTCGGGGTAGGTGATCTTGGGCACCGGATTGGCCGGGGCCGGCGCGGCGCGCGGCGGGCGAGGCGCGGCAGGCGGACGCGGTGCGGGAGGACGGGTGGGCGAATTCACAAGCCCTCGATTATCTCGCGCCGCCAAAGCCGGTGTCCAACGTGGGTGTCGGGTCTTGTCGGTGCGGCACAATGCCCGGCTGACGAAATGAGCCCCGAATGAGCCTCGACCTGGTCTTTCCCCACACGTTCGTGCCCTGGTTCCGCGCCGTGGCACCGCACATCCACGCCTATCACGGCAAGACCTTCGTCGTGGCCATCGCCGGAGAGATGATCGCCGCGGGCAAGCTCAACGCGCTGGTGCAGGACCTGGCAATCCTGCACGCGATGGGCATGAAGCTGGTGCTGGTGCACGGGTTCCGCCCTCAGGTCAACGACCAGCTCAAGGCCAAGAACCACCCGGCGCGCTACAGCCACGGCGTGCGCATCACCGACGAGGTGGCGCTCGACTGCGCGCAGGAGGCCGCCGGCCAGTTGCGCTTCGAGATCGAGGCCGCCTTCTCGCAAGGCCTGCCCAACACGCCGATGGCCAACGCCACCGTGCGCGTCGTCTCCGGCAACTTCCTCACCGCCCGCCCGGTGGGCATCGTCGACGGCGTCGACTTCATGCACAGCGGCGTGGTGCGCAAGGTGGACGGGGCGGCGATCCGCAGCGCGATCGACATCGGTGCGGTCGTGCTGCTGTCGCCGTTCGGCTTCTCGCCCACCGGCGAGGCGTTCAACCTCACCATGGAGGAGGTGGCCACCTCCACCGCGGTCGCGCTGCAGGCCGACAAGCTGCTGTTCCTGACCGAGGTGCCGGGCATCCACGAGAACCCGAACGATCCCGAGACGCCCATCGACACCGAACTGGCGCTTGCCGAGGCCGAGCGACTCGTGGCCAGCCTGCCCGCGGCGCAGAACCCGTTCGACACCGCGTTCTACCTGCAGCACTGCGTCAAGGCCTGCCAGGGTGGCGTGGAGCGCTCGCACATCCTGCCGTTCGCGGTGGACGGCGCCCTGCTGATGGAGGTCTTCACCCACGACGGCATCGGCACCATGGTGGTCGACGAGAAACTCGAGAGCCTGCGCGAGGCCACCTCGGACGACGTGGGCGGCATCCTGCAATTGATCGAGCCCTTCGAACGCGACGGGACGCTGGTCAAGCGCAGCCGCACTGAAATCGAACGCGACGTCGCCACGTATACCGTCATCGAACACGACGGAATCATTTTCGGATGCGCCGCGTTGTATCCGTATCCCGAAGCCGGCACCGCGGAATTGGCCGCGCTCACGGTATCGCCACAGGTTCAGGGCCAGGGCGATGGCGACAGGATTCTCAAGCGAATCGAACATCGCGCCAAGGCGCTCGGCGTGAAGTCGATATTCGTGCTCACCACGCGCACGATGCACTGGTTCATCAAACGCGGCTTCGAACAGGTCGACCCGGAATGGTTGCCGGAGGCGCGCAAGAAGAAATACAACTGGGATCGCCGTTCGCAGGTACTGGTCAAGAAACTGCCCTGACCCGCAATCCCCCCGAATCCACCACGGTCGAGCTGACGCGTCGCTCGACCTTCCACGCACAACAGGAGTCTTCCATGGCACGCACCGTCCAATGCGCCTACCTCAAGCGCGAGGCCGAGGGCCTCGACTTTTCCGTCTACCCGGGCGAGCTCGGCAAGCGCATCTACGACAACGTCAGCAAGGAGGCCTTCGAGGCCTGGAAGAAGCACCAGACGATGCTCGTCAACGAGAATCGCCTGAACCTCGCGGATGCCCGCTCCCGCCAGTATCTGGCGCGCCAAATGGAGAGCTTCTTCTTTGGCGGCGGCGCCGAACAACCCGCCGGCTACGTGCCTCCGGTGCCCTGAACGAGACTTTTCGCATCTCCTGAGCGAGTTCGCCTCCGGCGTCACGTAATATCCAACGCGAGTTCGGTGTATATTCGCTACCAGGTCGTCGAACACGTGCAAAGTGTCACGCATGACTTTGTATCGAGTTTCTTTTTGCGTGTTCCGCGATAAGATGTTTCGATTGTCGAATTGACTCAAGGATTTGAGACATGTCTTCCCTGCAGGATCTTCTGGCGCAAAAGGCCGAAATCGACCGCCAGATTTCTGACGCGCGCCGCCATGAACGCAACGAGGCCGTTGCCAAGGTTCGCGCGCTGATGGCCGAGCATGGTTTGACCGCGTCCGACCTCGTGGCCAAGAGCACGGGCCCGCGCGCCAGCACCAGCGGCCGCAAGGTAGCCGCCAAGTACCGCGACCCGGCCAGCGGCCAGACCTGGACCGGCCGCGGCCTGAAGCCGAAGTGGCTGTCGGCCGCCCTCGAATCGGGCAAGCAACTCACCGATTTCACCGTCTGAGGCCGATATTGCCCACGGGGTGAACCACCCCGACCCGACGCGAGCGCCTCCAGGGCGCTCGTTTCGTTTGTGCCCCCCGGCCCTACACTCGCATCGTGATTCCCGGCCCATTTGTCCAAGACCTGCTTGCCCGCGTCGACATCGTCGAGCTCGTGGGCCGCGCCGTCACCCTGAAGAAGGCCGGCATCAACTACAAGGGCCTGTGCCCGTTCCACGGCGAGAAATCGCCCAGCTTCATCGTCAGCCCCACCCGGCAGACGTACCACTGCTTCGGCTGCGGCGTGCACGGCGATGCCATCCGCTTCCTGTGCGAACACCACGGCATGGGCTTCGTCGACGCCGTCACCGACCTGGCCCAGCAGGTGGGCATGCCGGTGCCCGAGGACGACGCGACGCCCGAGGACCGCGCGGAGGCCGCGCGCAAGAAGGCGCAGAGCGTCACCTTGTCGGATATCCTGGCCAAGGCCGCCGACCACTACAAGCAGCAGCTGAAGGCGTCGCCGCGCGCCGTCGACTACCTGAAGGGACGCGGCCTCAGCGGTGAGATCGCGGCCCGCTTTGCCCTGGGCTGGTCCCCCGAGGGCTGGCGCACGCTGGCGAGCTGTTTCCCGCGCTACGACGACCCGCTGCTGGTCGAGTCGGGCATGGTGATCGTCTCGGGCGACGACCCGGCCACCCAGAAGCGCTACGACCGCTTCCGCGAGCGCATCATGTTCCCCATCCGCAACGTCAAGGGCGAGGTGATCGCCTTCGGCGGCCGCGTGCTCGACAAGGGCGAGCCCAAATACCTCAATTCGCCCGAGACGCCGGTCTTCAGCAAGGGTCGCGAGCTGTACGGCCTGTTCGAGGCGCGCCAGGGCCTGCGCGACAAGGGCTACGTGCTGGTCACCGAGGGCTACATGGACGTCGTGGCACTGGCGCAGCTGGGTTTTCCCAACGCCGTGGCCACCCTGGGCACGGCGTGCACGGCCGAGCACGTGCACAAGCTGCTGCGCTTCACCGAGAAGGTGATCTTTTCCTTCGACGGCGATGCCGCCGGACGCCGCGCCGCCGGCCGCGCCCTCGAGGCCGCCCTGCCCCACGCCACTGATACGCGCAGCTTCCGCTTTCTTTTCCTGCCGAAGGAACACGATCCGGACAGCTACGTGCGCGAACACGGCACCAAGGCGTTCGAGCAGTACGTCCAGAACGCGCTCCCGCTGTCGCAGCAGCTGATCGAGGCGGCGCAGGCCGAGTGCGACATGGGCACCGCCGAAGGCCGGGCGCGCATGCTCGCGCAGGCGCGGCCGCTCTGGGCGGCGTTGCCGGAAGGGGCCCTGCAGCGCCAGTTGCTCGGCGAGCTCGCCAGCAAGGCCAACCTGCCGCTGGACGACCTGAACGCGCTCTGGAAGACCGGCGCGGGCCGCTCGGGCGGATCGCGCGCCGCGCGAGGCGCCGATGAGCCGCGCCACGACGGCGCGTTCGATCCCGACGGCCGCGACGCCGGCGGTGCGGGCGCGAGCGACGGCCAATGGCGCCCGCGTTCCTCCGACAGCCGCGGCGGCAAGTTCGGCGGCCGACCCTCGAACCCGAAGTACGCCGCCCGCGACCGCGAGGCGGCCGAACTGGCCGCGATGCGCCGCGTGCCGCGCTCCGCGCCCAAGACGCCCGACGGCCGGGCCGTGCAGATGCTGTTCGGCCATCCGGAATACTGGGACCAGTTGTCGACCGACGAACACGCACTGCTGCACGGCCTGCCAGCCCCCTACGGGCCGCTGGTGGCCTGGCTGGAACGCGACCATTCCGAGCATGGCCCGCGGCCCTGGGCCATTCTCAGCCATGCGTTGCGCGACGACCCGGACCTCGGCCCGGAGGCGCTGACGATCGCCGACGGCGACGCCGATCCCGACGCGACCTACGCCGACTTCCGGCGCGCGGTCGACACCCTCCTCGACCGCGAGCTGAAGCTGCAGACCCAGTCGCTGATCGCCCAGGCCGCGTCGGATCCGGCCGCGCTGGGGCGCTACCGCGAGGTCTACCGACATTGGGAGGAGGTCAAGGCTCGACTCTCCGCCCAGCGTGCCGAAGAGTGACCGGGTGCCCCAGCGACGGACCGGCAAAAAGGTGATTCCCATTGGAGATTGAGGTATAATCCGATATCCCACTCAGCGGCAGCTTGTGACGTGCAGTGAGAGCAGCTAACTCCGGGCCCCGGCCACCCTCGACAAGGGCATCAACACCGGCCAACTTCATCCCGCAAGAGTTGCTCATTCAAACCACGTTCACGCCAACCTGCCTGCCGGTGTCCCGTCGCGTCGCACGCAACGGGAAAAATTCATTGCTCGCCTTCTTTTTCCAATGCTTGCCCGCATATTCCGCGGGCCAGCCGAAATCGACGCGTGCTCGAAAAGCCGGGCGACCTGGGTCGACATTCATTCAAGGAAACGCATGACTGCCAAGAAGAGCGCTGATACTGCCAAGACGACGACCGCCGCCGCGAAGCCGGCCGCCGAGAAGCCCGTCGTCGAGAAGAAGGCGGTGTCCGCTGCTGTGACCAAGGTTGCCGCCAAGGCGCCTGCCGCCGCCCCGGCCGCGAAGGCCGCGCCCGCGGCCAAGACCCCGGCCGCCAAGACCACCAAGGCCGCCGCCAAGACCGCCGCTCCGGAAGCCAAGGGCAAGAAGGGCAAGAAGGACGAAGTCGCCAAGGCGCCGACGTTCGTGGAGGACGCGGACGTGGAGGCCGATCTCGAGGGTGAAGTCGAGGTCGAAGCCGTCGAGGAAACCGTCGAGGAAGTCGGCGAGGTCAAGGTCAAGGTCAAGCCGCTGCGCATGAAGGTGTCGCGGGCCAAGGAACGCGCGCTGATGCGCGAGTTCGGCCTCGACGAAACGCAGCTGACGGAAGAGGAAGTCGCCAAGCGCCGCCATGAGCTGAAGACGCTCATCAAGATGGGCAAGACGCGCGGCTTCCTGACCCACCAGGAAATCAACGACCACTTGCCCGAGAAGCTGGTCGACAACGAGATCCTCGAAGCCATCGTGTCGATGCTCAACGACATGGGCATCGCCGTGTACGAGCAGGCGCCCGACGCCGCCACGCTGCTGATCTCGGGCCAGACCCAGTCCGGCGCCACGGAAGAGGAAGCGGAAGAAGCGGCCGAAGCGGCGCTGTCCACCGTCGACTCCGAGTTCGGCCGCACCACCGACCCCGTGCGCATGTACATGCGCGAGATGGGCTCGGTGGAGCTGCTCACGCGCGAAGGCGAGATCGAGATCGCCAAGCGCATCGAAGGCGGGCTGCAGTCGATGATGCAGGCCATCTCGGCCTCGCCCACCACCATTGCCGAGATCCTGGCCGTGGCCGACCGCATCGCCAAGGGCGAGATGCAGATCTCCGAGGCCGTCGACGGCTTCGTGTCCACCAACGAGGCGGACGACTACGTCGCGGAAGAAGACTTCGACGAGTTCGACGAGGAAGACGACGACGACGGCGCCGGCGGCTCCAAGGCCCTCACCAAGAAGCTCGAGGAGCTGAAGGCCCAGGCGCTGACGAAGTTCACCGAGCTCAACACGCACTTCGACAGGATGCGCAAGGCCTTCGAGCGGGACGGCTACCGCTCGCCCTCCTACGACAAGGCCCAGTCCGCGCTCACCGACGACCTGATGAAGATCCGCTTCACGGTCAAGACCATCGAGCGCCTGTGCCAGATCCTGCGCGGCCAGGTGGACGACGTGCGCCGCTACGAACGCGAGATCCGCAAGATCGTCGTCGACAAGTGCGGCATGCCGCAGGAACACTTCATCAAGACGTTCCCCAGCAACTCGCTCAACCTGCACTGGGCCGAGAAGGAAATCGCCGGCAACCGCTCGTACAGCGTGATCATGGGCCGCAACCTGCCCGCGATCCAGGAACTGCAGCAGAAGCTGATCGACCTGCAGGCGCGCGCCGTGGTGCCCATCGAGCACCTGAAGGAAATCAACCGCAAGATGAATGAGGGCGAGAAGGCCTCGCGCGACGCGAAGAAGGAAATGATCGAGGCCAACCTGCGCCTGGTGATCTCCATCGCGAAGAAGTACACCAACCGCGGCCTGCAGTTCCTCGACCTGATCCAGGAAGGCAACATCGGCCTGATGAAGGCGGTGGACAAGTTCGAGTATCGTCGCGGCTACAAGTTCTCCACCTACGCCACGTGGTGGATCCGCCAGGCCATCACGCGCTCCATCGCCGACCAGGCCCGCACGATCCGCATCCCCGTGCACATGATCGAGACGATCAACAAGATGAACCGCATCTCGCGCCAGCATCTGCAGGAATTCGGCTTCGAGCCGGACGCGCCGACGCTCGCCGAGAAGATGGAGATGCCCGAGGACAAGATCCGCAAGATCATGAAGATCGCCAAGGAGCCGATCTCCATGGAAACGCCGATCGGGGACGACGACGACTCCCACCTGGGCGACTTCATCGAGGACACCAACAACCTCGCGCCGGTCGAGGCCGCGATGCACGCCGGCCTGCGCGACGTGGTCAAGGACATCCTCGACAGCCTGACGCCGCGCGAAGCCAAGGTGCTGCGCATGCGCTTCGGCATCGAGATGTCCACCGACCACACGCTGGAAGAAGTGGGCAAGCAGTTCGACGTCACGCGCGAGCGCATCCGCCAGATCGAGGCGAAGGCGATCCGCAAGCTCAAGCACCCGAGCCGTTCGGACAAGCTGCGTACCTACCTGGACAACCTCTAAAACCCAGCACGAAGGCGCCCCGCATGTCTGCCATCCAGCGTCGCGCCGTCGTGTTCGCCGATCTCCGTGGCAGCACCGCGCTGTACGAGCTGCTCGGCAACACCGACGCTTCCCAGATCGTCACCGAGACGGTGGACGCGATCGCCCGCCGCGTGCCCGCCACGGGCGGCGTCGTCGTCAAGACGCTGGGCGACGGCCTGATGGCCGTCTTTCCCACGGCCGCGCAGGCGGTCGAGGCGGCCGACCAGATGCACGAGGAGATCGACATCGTGATGCGGCGGCGCGACGCGCTGACCGGGTTCACGGAGGCTCGACTGCAGCTGCAGGTGTGCATCGCGCTCGGCGAGACCGTGGAGGTCAGCGGCGACTACTTCGGCGACGCGGTGAACGTGGCCGCGCGGCTGCTCGATCACGCCGGCGACAACGAGACGCTGGTCACGGTGGAGGTGTTGCGCGCCCTGCCCATGGATTCGCGCGACATGTTCCGCAGCCTCGATCTCGTGCGCCTGCGCGGGCGCGTGGAGCCGGTGGAAGTGCATCTGCTGTCGCGCCGCGGCATGGACACCGCCCCCACGCTCGTGGGCGGCGGTCCGGGCATGGGCCTGATCGGCCCGGAATCCGTCGTGCTCACCTGGGGCAACAAGGTGCGCCGCTTCACGTCGCTCAACATGCCCGTGGTGATCGGCCGCGCCGCCGCGTCCGACATGCAGGTGGACGACGCGCGCGTGTCGCGCTCGCATTGCCGCATCGACCTGATCGGCGCCACGCTGCAGCTGTCCGATCTCAGCATCAACGGCACCTTCGTGCGCTTCTCCAGCGAGGACGAGGTGGTGAGCCTGCGTCGCGGCAGCTGCACGCTGCACGGCAGCGGCGAGGTGGGCCTCAGCGGCTCGCCGGAGGACCCGGGCGTCGCAGCGATGCAGTTCGAGGTGCTGCACGCCCCGATCCGGCGCGACGACGAGTTCGACCTGCTGAGCCCGACACCTTCGCGGCGATGAGCGGTTCCCCCCGCGAACACGCGCACGACGGCCCCGACAGGGTCGGCGTGCTGCTCGTCAACCTCGGCACGCCAGAGGCCCCCACCACCGCTGCGCTGCGCCGCTACCTCGCACAGTTCCTGAGCGACCCGCGCGTGGTCGAGATCCCGCGCGTCCTCTGGTGGCTGATCCTCCACGGCTTCATCCTGCGGTTGCGGCCGGCCGCTTCGGCGCGCAAGTACAAGAAGATCTGGGCGCGCGACGGCTCGCCGCTGGCGGTGTGGACGGCGCGCCAGGCCAACATGCTCAAGAGCTACGTGGGCGAGCGCGGCGCGCTGGTGGAGGTGCGCTGGGCCATGCGCTACGGCCAGCCGGCGATCGCCGCCGAGCTCGACGCCCTGTGCGCCCAGGGCGCCACGCGCATCCTGGTGCTGCCGGCCTACCCGCAGTACTCGGCGGCGACCACGGCCAGCGTGCTCGACGACGTCGGCGCGTGGATGCGGCGCACGCGTCGCCTGCCGGAGCTGCGCTTCGTCAACCACTACCATGACGACCCGGGCTACATCGAGGCGCTGGCGGCCCAGGTGCGCAAGCACTGGCAGCGCGAGGGCCGCGGCCGCAAGCTGGTGATGAGCTTCCACGGCATGCCCGCGCGCACGTTGCATCTCGGCGATCCGTACCACTGCGAATGCCTCAAGACCGGACGCCTGCTGGCCGAGAAGCTGCAACTGGAGCCCGACGACTGGCGCGTCACGTTCCAGAGCCGCTTCGGCCGCGCCGAGTGGCTGCAGCCCTACACCGAGCCCACGCTCAAGGCGCTCGCCAAGGCCGGTGACGAGGGCGTGGACGTGATCTGCCCGGGCTTCGCGGCCGACTGCCTCGAGACGCTGGAGGAGATCGCCATCGAGGCGCGCGCCGCGTTCCTGAAGGCCGGCGGCAAGACCTTCCACTACATCCCCTGCCTCAACAACAGCCCCGAGGGCATGAAGGCGCTGGCCGGGGTCGCCATGCGCCACTTGCAGGGCTGGGATACCGCCCCCATGTCCAGGGAAGCCCTGAACCAACGCAAGGCGCGCGCGATCGCGCACGGTGCCTCCGACTGACACGAATCGACGAATGTCCCGCCACGCCCTCGCCCAGCCCTCCGCCGCGCCCGCCGCCGCGGCCGACATGCGACTCGACAAGTGGCTGTGGGTGGCGCGCTTCTTCAAGACCCGCGGCCTCGCGGCCGAGGAAGTCGACAAGGGCCGGGTCCACGTCAACGGCCAGGCGGCCAAGCCGGCCCGATCGGTGCGGATCAACGACCTCATCGAGATCCGCCAGCCGGGTACGGTCCGCGAATTGCTCGTCCTGGGCCTGGGCGCGATGCGGGGTCCGGCAACGGTGGCCCGCACGCTGTACCGGGAGACCGAGGCCAGCCTGCGGGCCCAGCAGCAGGCCGCGGAGGCGCGCAAGTTCGGCGTCGAGCCGGCCAATGCACAGGAACTCGGTCGCCCCACCAAGCGCGACCGCCGTGACCTGGTCGACTGGCAGCGCTGGAGCGCCTCGGTCGATGACGAGTAGCGACCCGGGCGCTCGGCGCCCGAGATTCGCTTCGGCAAGAAAAGTTTCGCGCGGCCTCTTGAAACCTGGGAAGCCGCCTCCATGTCCACGCGCAACGCGAACGTAAAACCAACGCAAACCATGAATCCCGAAGACCAAAATCCGCAAGCTCCGCTGCCTTCTCCGGTCGACGACGGTGCCGCCAGCCTGGACGTCGGACTGGGCGGAGACGCCGCCCGGATCGCAGAGCTGGAGGCCAAGGTGGCCGAGCTGACCGACGCGCACCTGCGCGCCAAGGCCGAAACCGAGAACGCGCGCCGCCGCGCCGACGAGGAAGTGGCCAAGGCCCGCAAGTACGCCGTCGAAGGCTTCGCCGACAGCCTGCTGCCGGTCAAGGACAGCCTCGAGGCCGCCATCGGCACCCCCGGCGCCGCGGTGGAACAGGTGCTCGAGGGCGTGCATGCCACGCTGCGCCAGCTCGGCGCCGCGCTGGAACGCAACAAGGTGAGCCAGATCGCGCCGCCGGCCGGCACCAAGTTCGACCCCCACCAGCACCAGGCCATCTCGATGGTGCCGGCCGACCAGGAGGCCAATACGGTGGTCACCGTGCTGCAGAAGGGCTACCTCATCGCCGATCGTGTCCTGCGCCCGGCGCTGGTCACGGTGTCCGCGCCGAAATAAGCAGCAAAAGCGTCTCTGGATGTCGATTCGAGTGTGAAAGTGCCGTCAGACACGCCTCCCGCCCTTGAATAAGACCCCGTCAGCCGCATCTCGAAAACAACAGCAAATTCAGCTTCAACAGCTTCGCAGGAGAAACCACAATGGGACGAATCATCGGTATTGACCTGGGCACCACGAACTCGTGCGTGTCGGTCATGGAAGGCAACACCACCAAGGTGATCGAGAACTCGGAAGGTGCCCGCACCACGCCGTCGATCATCGCCTACCAGGAAGACGGCGAGGTGCTGGTGGGCGCGTCCGCCAAGCGCCAGTCCGTCACCAATCCGAAGAACACCCTGTACGCCGTCAAGCGCCTGATCGGTCGCAAGTTCACCGAGAAGGAAGTGCAGAAGGACATCAACCTGATGCCCTACGAGATCCTGGCGGCCGACAACGGCGACGCCTGGGTGGGCGTGCGCGGCAAGAAGTACGCGCCCCAGCAGGTCAGCGCCGAAGTGCTGCGCAAGATGAAGAAGACGGCCGAGGACTACCTCGGCGAGGAAGTGACCGAGGCCGTCATCACGGTGCCGGCCTACTTCAACGACAGCCAGCGCCAGGCCACCAAGGACGCCGGCCGCATCGCCGGCCTGGACGTCAAGCGCATCATCAACGAACCGACCGCCGCGGCGCTCGCGTTCGGCCTCGACAAGCACGGCAAGGGCGACCGCAAGATCGCCGTCTATGACCTGGGCGGCGGCACGTTCGACGTCTCGATCATCGAGATCGCCGACGTCGACGGCGAGATGCAGTTCGAGGTGCTGTCCACCAATGGCGACACGTTCCTGGGCGGCGAGGACTTCGACCAGCGCATCATCGACTTCATCGTCTCCGAGTTCAAGAAGGAACAGGGCGTCGACCTGACCAAGGACGTCCTGGCGCTGCAACGCCTGAAGGAAGCCGCGGAAAAGGCCAAGATCGAGCTGTCCAGCCAGACGCAGACCGACGTCAACCTGCCCTACATCACCGCCGACGCCTCGGGCCCGAAGCACCTGAACATCAAGCTGACGCGCGCCAAGCTCGAGTCGCTGGTGGAGGAGCTGATCGACCGCACGGTGGCGCCTTGCCAGATGGCCATCAAGGATGCCGGCGTCAAGCTCGCGGACATCGACGACATCATCCTGGTCGGCGGCATGACCCGCATGCCCAAGGTGCAGGACAAGGTCAAGGAACTGTTCGGCAAGGAGCCGCGCAAGGACGTCAACCCGGACGAGGCCGTGGCCGTCGGCGCCGCCATCCAGGGCCAGGTGCTCTCCGGCGACCGCAAGGACGTGCTGCTGCTGGACGTCACCCCGCTGTCGCTGGGCATCGAGACGCTGGGCGGCGTGATGACCAAGATGATCAAGAAGAACACCACGATCCCGACCAAGTTCAGCCAGGTGTTCTCGACCGCCGACGACAACCAGCCGGCCGTCACGATCAAGGTCTACCAGGGCGAGCGCGAACTGGCCACGGGCAACAAGAGCCTGGGCGAGTTCAACCTCGAAGGCATCCCGCCGTCGGCCCGCGGCACGCCGCAGATCGAGGTGACCTTCGACATCGACGCCAACGGCATCCTGCACGTGGGCGCGAAGGACAAGGCCACCGGCAAGGAAAACAAGATCACCATCAAGGCGAACTCGGGCCTGACCGAGGACGAGATCCAGAAGATGGTGCGCGACGCGGAAGCCAATGCCACCGAGGACGCCCGCAAGGTGGAACTGGTGCAGGCCCGCAACCAGGGCGACGCCCTGGTGCACTCGGTGCGCAAGAGCCTCACGGAGCACGGCGACAAGCTGGAAGCGGCCGAGAAGGAAAGCATCGAGACCGCGCTGAAGGATGTGGAAGAAGCCATCAAGGCCGACGACAAGGCCGCGATCGAGGCCAAGACGGAAGCCCTGATGACGGCCAGCCAGAAGCTGGGCGAGAAGGTGTACGCCGACCAGCAGGCGGCGCAGGCCGCCGCCGGCGCCGCGGCGGGCTCGGGAGGTGGCGAGCATGCGCAGGCCGAGCCGCAGGCTGCCCACGCCGCCGACGACAATGTGGTCGACGCGGACTTCAAGGAAGTCAAGAAGAGCTGAGAACCTGTGACCGAATCCCACACACCCGCTCGTCCCGCCAAAACGCGCCCGCTCCGCGTTGCAAATGCTCGCCGTAGCCCGAGCTACGGCTGTGCTTTGCGCCTCGATCGGACACGTTTTGACGAGCCGCTCGGGCGCGCGGAATTCATTCACGGGTTCTGAGGCTTCGCTTCGGATCCTCGGCCGGTGACTTGCTCGCGCGAACGCATGAGCAGGCCGCCGGCCTTTGTCGCTAGACAGACCCGCACCGGATGCGTTCTTGCACGCATCCGGCGCTCGACCTGCGCGGATTTGCAGCCCGCCGAAAAGACAATTGCCCCATGAGCAAACGCGATTACTACGAAGTCCTTGGCCTGGCGAAGGGCGCGTCCGAGGACGACATCAAGAAGGCCTATCGCAAGCTCGCGATGAAGCACCACCCCGACCGCAACCAGGGTGATGGCGCCAAGGCGTCCGAAGAGAAGTTCAAGGAGGCCAAGGAGGCCTACGAGATGCTCTCGGATCCGCAGAAGAAGGCGGCCTACGACCAGTACGGCCACGCCGGCGTCGACCCGAACATGGGCCACGGCGCGGGCGGCGAAGGCTTCGGCGGTTTCGCGGAAGCCTTCGGCGACATCTTCGGCGACATCTTTGGCGGCGCGGGCGCTGGCCAGCGACGGGGCGGCGCCCCCGGAGGCAAGCAGGTCTACCGCGGCAACGACCTCAGCTACGCGATGGAGATCACGCTGGAGGAAGCCGCGGCCGGCAAGGACACGCAGATCCGCGTGCCCAGCTGGGAGAACTGCGAGACCTGCAAGGGCTCGGGCGCCAAGCCCGGCACCTCGCCCAAGACCTGCCCCACCTGTTCGGGCGCCGGCACGGTGCACATGCGCCAGGGCTTCTTCTCGATCCAGCAGACCTGCCCCAACTGCCACGGCACCGGCAAGATCATCCCCGAGCCCTGCCTCACCTGTTCGGGCCAGGGCCGCATCAAGAAGACCAAGACGCTGGAAGTCAAGATTCCCGCGGGCATCAACGAAGGCATGCGCATCCGCTCGTCGGGCAACGGCGAGCCAGGCCCCAACGGCGGCCCGTCCGGCGACCTCTACATCGAGATCCGGATCAAGCAGCACGACATCTTCGAGCGCGACGGCGACGACCTGCACTGCACGGTGCCGGTACCGGTGACGCAGGCCGCCCTCGGCGGCTCGATCGAGGTGCCCACGCTCACCGGCAAGGTGGAGATCGAACTGCCCGACGGCACGCAGCACGGCAAGACCTTCCGCCTGCGCGGCAAGGGCATCAAGGGCATCCGCTCGAGCTACCCGGGCGACCTGTACTGCCACATCACGCTCGAGACGCCCATCAAGCTCACCGAGCACCAGCGCAAGCTGTTCAAGGAGCTGGACGAATCGCTGCGCAAGGGCGGCGACAAGCACTCGCCGAACTCCAAGAGCTGGACGGATCGCGTCAAGGATCTGTTCAAGTAAGCCAGGTTCGAGAGCCGCCTTCGGGCGGCTTTTTCCTGGCCGCCGCGTTGCGCACCGGGCCCCGGCCAGGGGTTGCTCGGGTTAGCCCGGGGCCCACCGCCTTCAAGTTTCAGTACCGGCCCTCCGATACCCCAGGATAGGCGTCCCTCCGGCGCCAGCCCGGGGTCGTTCGCGCCATGAAGAGTGTCCAGTCGGAAATCAGGCCTGCCTTGCCCGCCGCGCTCGGTGGCGGAGCCCGTTTCGATCCGGACATCGTGAATTGCCGGGCGTTGGTGATCGATGCCAACCCGACCGCGCGCAGCATCCAGGCCGCGCAGCTGCGCGACCTGGGCGTGGGCACCATCGTCCAGTGCGGGCGGGTGCAGGACGCGCGACGCCAGCTCGAGGCGCGCGAATTCGACATCGTGCTGTGCGAGCAGGACTTCCACGGCGGCAACTACTCGGGCCAGGACCTGCTCAACGACCTGCGCCGCGCCCAGTTGCTGCCGTTCTCCACCGTCTTCGTGATGGTGACGACGGAGGCCAGCTACGCCGCCGTCGCCGAGGCCGCGGAATCGGCGCTCGACAGCTACCTGCTCAAGCCGCACACCGCCAGCGCGCTGTCCGACCGCATCCAGCAGGCGCGCCAGCGCAAGAAGATCCTCAAGGACATCTTCATCGCCATCGACGACGGCCAGTTCGACCTGGCCGCGCAGCTGTGCATGCGCCGTTTCGAGGTGAAGGCCGCCTACTGGCTGTACGCCGCGCGCATCGGCGCCGAGCTCCTGCTGCGCGTGGGCCGGCATGACCAGGCGCGCGTGCTCTACGAGGCGGTGATCGCCACGCAGGCGCTGCCGTGGGCGCGCCTGGGCGTCGCGCGCGCGCAGATCGAATCCGGCGCCGGCCCGGCCGGCAAGCGCACGCTGGAGAGCCTGATCTCCGACCAGCCCGGCTTCGCCGACGCCTATGACGTGATGGGCCGCGTGCAGGTCGACCAGGGCCAGTTCGCCGAGGCGTTGGCCACCTACCGCACCGCCACGCAGCTGACGCCGGGCTCGATCACGCGCCTGCAGCGCCAGGGCATGCTGGCGTTCTACCTCGGCGAGAACGACGAGGCCAAGAAGGCGCTGGAGCGCGCGACGCTGATCGGCATCAGCTCGAAGATGTTCGACTTCCAGACCATCGTGCTGCTGGCCGTCACGCGCTTCACCGACCGCGATTCCAAGGGCCTGCAGCGCTGCCTGGACAACATGAACCACGCGCTGGAGAAGGCGCCCGGCAGCGTGCGGCTGCGGCGTTTCGCCAGCGTCATCACCATCTTCAACCTGATGCTGCAACGCCAGGTGGGGCAGGTGGTGGCCGAGGTGCGCGCCATGGCCAAGGACATCAGGGAATGCAGCTTCGACTTCGAGTCGGCCTCCAACATGGTGTCCATGCTGGCCTACCTGACCGCGGCCGAACTGCAGCTCGACGCCGCGGAGGGCTGGATCGACACCTTGGCGCTGCGCTTCTGCACCACCCGCAGCCTGTCGGAATTGCTGGCGCGCGCGGGCCAGGTGCACGAGCCCTTCGCCACGCGCATACGCGACCAGCACAACGCGATCACCGCACTCGCCGAACAGGCGATGTCGCACAGCCTCGCCGGCGAGCCTCGCGCGGCCGCCAAGGCGCTGCTGAGCGCCGGCGCGCGCACGATGAACGCCAAGCTGATCGACATGGCGCGCATGGTGTTGCAGCGCCACACCGACAAGATCGCCGACGCCAATGACCTGCTGGGCATGGCCGACGAGCTGAAGCAGCGCTATGCCGGCGGCGCCCCGCCGGTGGCGCCGCTGGCCACCGACAGCGGTCGGCAGTCGGGCGGCCTGGCATTGCGGGCGCGCGAAAAGGAAGCCGCAGAAACCGGCGCGGCCACCGGTGGCTCCGCTTCCGCGGGCAGCGCCGCATAGAAAGGCCACGGCCGTCGCGCAACGACCGTGCGCCGCGATTCGTCGGATGGCTTCAAAACAGGCTCCCTTGTCCGGCCGCCTCGGCCGCTCTCGACGCCGCCGTGGCGCGCACCGGCGCCGTCGGCGCCACGAATCGCGACAGGTCCAGCGGCTGGCGCTCGCGGCTGAAGCCCAGCCGGCTGACGGCCACGTTGAAGCGGTCGCGCAGCATCTGCGCCCACGGGCCGGTGCCGCGCATGCGCGTGCCGAATTCCGCGTCGTAGTCCTTGCCGCCGCGCATGTCGCGCACGCGTGCCATCACGCGCGCCGCGCGATCGGGGAAATGGGCCTCCAGCCATTGCTGGAACAATGGATTCACCTCCCAGGGCAGACGCACCACGGTGCTGAACGCGCTGCGGGCGCCGGCATCGCGTGCCGCCGCGAGGATGTGCTCGAGCTCGGGCTCGTTGATGAACGGGATCATCGGCGAGGCGCTCACGCCCACGGGCACGCCCGCCCGCGCGAGCGCCTCGATCGTGCGCAGGCGCCGGTGCGGGGCGGCGGCCCGCGGCTCCATGATGCGCGACAGGCCGCTGTCGAGCGTGGTGATCGACATGTAGACCACGGCCATGCCGGCGCGTCCCATCTCGCCGACCAGGTCGAGATCGCGCTCGACGCCAGACGACTTGGTGACGATGGCGAAGGCATGCTGGCACCCGGTGAGCACCTCCAGCAGGCCGCGCGTGATGCGAAGCTTGCGTTCGACCGGCTGGTAGGCGTCGGTGGCCGACCCCAGGTTGATGTGCAGGGGCACGTAGCCCGGCCTGGACAAGGCCTCGCGCAAGCGCTCCGCGGCGTTGACCTTGGCGATGATGCGCGTCTCGAAGTCGAGTCCCGGCGACAGGTTCAGGTAGCTGTGCGTCGGCCGCGCGAAGCAGTAGATGCAGCCGTGCTCGCAACCGCGGTACGGGTTGATCGCGACGTCGAAGTCGATGTCGGGCGAGTCGTTGGTGCTGAGGATGCGCTTGCAGTGTTCCTCGATGACTGTCGTGTCCGGGGCGAGACGCTGTTCCTCGGCGACCTGGTCCAGCGCACCCCAGCCGTCGTCGACGACCTCGCGGGCGTCCTTCTCGAAGCGGTGGGCGATGGCCCAGGCGGTGCCGCGCCCCTTCAGTACCGGTGGCGGGCCGGCCTCCGCACGCAGGGCGGCGTCGGCGGGGTCGACCACGCGAAAACTGCCATGGGCCGGCGCCAGGGGCAAGGGCATGATCGGGATGGTGCAACGCTCGGGCATACTGTTAATATATACAGTATCGCTTTTCGACGCAATGGAAATCCTGCGAACGTGCATGCTGGCGCCACCAGGCTCATCGATTGCTGCGAGCCCGTCACTTGAGCACCTCCATGCCCCCCACTCCTTCCGCCGGACTGTCACCGCCCGGGCGCCTCCTGCGGGATCGCCGCGCAGCGCCGCGCCCGGAGCCCGGCATCGCGCCCGTCGCCGAGGCGGATCTGCCATTGGCCGAAACCCTGCGCCGGCACTGGCCCGAATACGCCGTGGAGGCATTGTTCCTCGCCGTATTCCTGTTGACGGCCGGCATGGCCTCCAGCTGGATGCAGGGCGCAGCGGGCGGCGCCCTGGCGGGCATCGTCACGGGCCTGGTGCTGACGGGACTGGTCTATTCGCCCTGGGGCCGCCGCTCCGGCAGCCACCTGAACCCGGCCATCACCCTCGCCTATCTTCGGCTCGGCAAGATACGTCGCTGGGACGCCCTGTGCTACCTCGTGGCGCAGTTGGGCGCCGGTCTCGCCGCGGTATGGCTGCTGCGCAGCGGCCTGCTGTCGCCCCCGACGACGCCGCCGTCGTTGCTGTCGGCCTCCCTCGGGCCGACCAACGTGTGGGCCGCGTTCGTCACGGAGCTGGTGCTGTCCGCCGGCGCGATGCTCCTGATCCTCGTCACGAGCAACCACGCCCGCTGGTTCCGCTGGACCGGGGTGCTCTACGGCCTGCTGGTGATGGTGATCGTCGCCTGCGCTGCGCCGCTGTCCGGATTCGGGATGAACCTGGCGCGCCTGCTGGCGGTCGACCTGTCCGGCGCCACGGCCTCGGCCTGGATCAACCTCCTGCCGCCGCTGCTGGGCATGCAACTGGCGGTGGAGGCGTACCGGCTCTTCACGGGCCGGTCGCAGGTGCTGTGCGCCAAGCTCGCGCACAACACCCACGGGCGCTGCATCTTCCGCTGCCAGCACCCCTACCAGACCCGCGCGCTGGCGATGGCGGCCATCAAGCGTCAGGCCGCCGCCAGGCGCCAGGCCCGCTCCTCTCTCACCGATCGTTGACCGGCTCGCGGATGTCGAACGGGTTGGTGCCGATGCCCACGATCTGTTGCTGCGGCGCCCAGTTCGACCCGTTGAAGTTCGTGTAGAACACGCGGTCGTCGCCGTTGATCCCCTTCCAGGCCATGTAGAGCCGGTTGTCGAAGACCGACAGCGACGGCCCGACGCTGGTGCCCACGCCCGCGATCAACGACTGCGCGACCCACGCGGTCCCGTCGAAGCTCGACGTCCAGATCCGCTGGTCGTCGTTCATGCCCTTCCACGTCGCGACCAGCCGGTTGTTGTAGACCGCGATCGAGGCCCCTTGGCTGGTGCCCACGCCCGGCACCTGCTTCTGGGCGGCCCAGGAAGTGCCGTTGAAGTTCGAGTACCAGAGGCCCTGGTCCTCGTCCATGCCCTTCCAGATCGCATACAGGCTGCCCTGGAACACCGCCAGCGTCGGGCCGACGCTGCTGGCCACGCCGCCGATGAACTGCTGCGGCGTCCACTGGTTGCCGTCGAAGCTGGCATACCAGAGGCGTTGGTCGCTGACCATCCCCTTCCAGGCCATGAACAGCTTGCCGTTGAACACCGCCAGCGACGGGCCCGTGCTCGTGGCGATGCCGGCGACGTTCTGTTGCGGCGCCCACGCGCTGCCGTTGAAGCTGGAGAAATAGATGCCCTCGTCGGCATCCATCCCCTTCCAGGCCATGCAGAGCTTGCCGTTGAAGGCCGCCAGCGACACGCCGCAGCTCGTGGCGACGCCACCCACGAATTGCTGCGGCGCCCAGGCCACGCCGTTGAAGCTGGAGAACCAGATGCGCTGGTCGTGCTCGATGCCTTTCCATGCCATGTAGAGCTTGCCATTGAACTCGGCCAGTCCCGGCGCCAGCCCGGCGCCGCGCAGCATGTTGAGCATCTTCGCGCCGTCGATGCTGCCCCAGCCGGTGCACGCGTCCCAGCCCGGGCCGGCCGGATAGCCGGCCACGCCGCCATTGGCGTTGTTGGCCGGGCCGCTGCCGGGCACGATGTCGCGGAACGCGTCGGAGCCCTTCGAGTAGAGGATGGGATTGATGAACCCCAGGCGCGTGCCCAGCGCGGCGTTGAGCTTGGCGACGAAGCCGGCCCACAGCGGCGCCGACGCGCTGGTGCCGTTGCCGATCATCGGGCTGCCGTTCAGGTAGAGGCCCGCGTAGCCGGCGTTGTAGCTGGCATTGGCCGCGACGTCGGGCAGGCCGCGACCCACGCGATGGCCCGCGTTCACCGACGCCGGCACGCCAGCGGCGGCCTGGTACGACGGCAGTGCGAAGAAGTCGCTCACGCCGCCGCCGGTGGTGCCCCAGTGCGAGGGATCAGTGGGGCTCGGATCGTTCCAGACGTACTCCTCGAAGCTCGAGCCCGAGACGTCGCCCACCGTCGTGCCGCCCACCGACAGCACCCACGGGTCGCTGGCCGGGTATTGCACATGCGCGTTGCCGTCGTTGAGCTTCGAATTGGAGCCGGTGTCGCCGCACGCGATGCACACGGTGATGCCCTGGATCGCGGCGTCCTGGAACGCCGCCGTCACCGCGTCGACGAAGGCCGTCGTGACGCCCTCGGCGGCCAGCGTTGCCGCATCGTCGCCATTGGTGAGGTACCAGCTGCTCGACAGCACCGAGCACTGCGGATCGCCCGCGTTCGGGTGCGCGACGCGGTGCACGAGGTCGACCCAGCCGGCCTGCGTGCCCTGCGTGAGGTAGACCGCGATGGCCGCGCCGTCGGCGGCGGCCGCGGCGATGCCGATGTCCTGCGTGGTCTCCCCGTAGGGATCGGAGCCGGAGTTGGTGCCGTGCACCGGGACGTCCTGCACCACGGGCATCGTGTAGCCGGCGCCCAGGCCGTTGAACAGCAACTGGACGTCATGGATGGCATAGCCCGACAGCGACACGATGCCGATCGTCTGGCCGGCCGCCGAGTTGGTGGGGAAGTTGTAGAGCTGCTTGAGCGTGGGGATGGTCAGCGTGTGCGTGTTGGCCGGATCGGCGCTGTTGCGCTTGAGCACGGTGCGGTTGTCCAGCCCGAAGACGCCCAGCACGATGCCGTCCAGCGTCTTGGGCACGTGCACGTAGCCTTCACGGCCACGGTAGGTCTCGGCCACGGGCGCCACGTTGCGGGCACGCGCCGGCGCGTTGGCCACGTAGCGGCCCAGGTCGACCGCGAAGGCCTGGTTCATCTGCGCCACCGTGCCCGAGGCGACGACGGTGCGGCGCGCGGCGTTGGTCTCCACCACCTTCATGCCGGCGGTCTGGACGAAGTCCACCACCTTGGCGATGTCCTGCGGATGCGCGCCGTAACGGGCCGCGAACTCGTCGGTGGACAGTGGCTTTCGCGCGTTCAGCGCCACCGCCGCGACGGCGTCGAAATCGGGCGTCGGCGCCCCGTCGGCGCGGCGTCGCAGCGAGATCGTGACCTGCAGCGTCTCGCGCGCGTCGGCCGGGCCCTGGCGCTTGGCGGCGGCGGCGGGAAGGCGTTCGGTGCCCTCGATGCGTTGGTAGTGGGCGGGGATGGATTGTGCGGACATCGACGGTCTCCTGAGGGGGGCCGCTCGCGCTGCAAGGCCGTGGAAACGGCGGCCACGCGAGGGCCGTTGAAATGCCGATGCATCGTGCGCGCCGTCAGGCCCCCAGGCCCATCCCATGCAGTGGGGGGTATCGCAGCGACCCCCCTCGTTTCGGCGTTCGATGCGCGGCCGCATCCCGCAGAACCCAATGATCGCGACCAACAGCCGAGCTGAGGGCATGGCGATCCGCGAATCGCGCGTTCAGGCCGACTCGCTCGATCATCCGCGTCACCGAACCAGCCCGGGGTACACGCGAACCGCGAGCACGAGCAGGAGCGCGAAGACCACGGCCATCACGCCGACGTCGCCCCCCAGGCCGGCCGTTGCCGATCCAGGGACCATCAAGGCGCGCAGGGCGTCGACCAGGTAGGTCAACGGATTGAAGCGCGCCACGACTCGCAACCAGGGGGGCATCAGGTCGAGCGGATAGATCGCGCTGCTCGCGAAGAAGAGCGGCATCGTCAGGACCTGGCCGATGCCCATGAAGCGTTCCCGGGTCTTCACGACGCACGCGATGATCAGCGAGAACGTCGAGAACAGTGCGGAACCCAGCACCACGATGCCCAGCACCGCAACGACAGGCAACGGCCCGTAGGCCAGGGGCAGATGCATCGCCGCCGCCAGCACGTAGATGACGCCGGCCTGAACCAATCCCCGAAAGCCGGCGGCGAACGCCTTGCCGAGCACCAGCGCACTTCGATAGGCGGGGCTCACCAGCTGCTTGTGCACGACGCCGAGATCGCGCTCCCAGATCACGGCGATGCCGTAGAAGATCGCGCTGAACAGCACGCTCTGCGCCAATATCCCGGGTGTCAGGAAGACCGTGTAGCTTTCCGGGCCGCCGTGGATGCCGCGCACGTTGCCCATCACCTGCCCGAAGACGGTGAGCCAAAGTACCGGCTGGACGGCGCGCGACGCCAGCTCGGTCGGATCCCGCACGAGCTTGCGCAGCTCGACATCGGCGACCGCGGCGGTCTGGAGGCAGAACTTGCGCAGGCTCATGAGGCGCCGCCCCCGTCAGTCACTGGAGGCGGCGCCGCCCGTGGCGACCGCGCGTCTGCGAAGACGCCGCCCTTGTCGATCGTGCCGCCACAGTAGTGCGCGAACACGTCGCTCAGCGTCGCCGTGGACGACAACGCCGTCCGCAGTTCGGCGGCCGTGCCGCTGACCGCGAGCCGGCCGGCATGAAGGATCGCCAGTTCGTCGCAGAGGCTCTCGGCCTCTTCCATGTCATGGGTCGTGAGCAGCACCGTCATGCCGAACTCGAGGCGCATGGTGCGCAGACGATCCCAGACCGCGAGGCGTGCCAGCGGATCCAGCCCGATCGTCGGTTCGTCGAGGAACAGCACCGCGGGGCGATGCAGCATGGCCTGCGCCAACTCGAGCCGCCGGGCCATGCCGCCGGAATACGTCTTGACGAGTTTGCCGGCCGCCTCGTCCAGGCCCATGAAATGCAGAGCCTCGTCGACTCGGGGCTTGCGCTCGTTCGCGGTGACGTCGTACAGGCGCGCCGAGAACAGGAGGTTCTCCCGGCCGGTCAGCATGCCGTCGGCCGAGAGCATCTGCGGCACATAGCCGATCCGGCTGCGAACAGAGGCTGGATCGGCGACGATGCTGACACCACCGACCAGCGCGTCGCCCTCCGTTGGCGGCAACAACGTCGTCATCATCTTCACCAGCGTGCTCTTGCCGGCACCGTTCGAGCCCAGCAGCCCGAATATCCTGCCGGACCCGACGGCGAACGACAGGTGGTCGACGGCCGTGAACGTGCCGAAGCGCCGGGTGAGGCTTCGAACGTCGATCGACGGCGCGCCGTCCGTCGCGGCCGTTCGACTACGCCGTCCGGGCGCCTCAGCGACAAGTTGCTCGTTCACGTGGCGGCTCCGATCGCAGCGTCATCGGGTGATCTCCCTGTAGTCCTGGCTTTCCGTGTTCAAGGTAGGGCTTCCTGAAACGCGCGTCCGTGCGGTGCGCAACATTGGGCCGTGGCGCTCGGCGTCCTTTGTTCGGCAGTCGGGCCCGCGCGATGGAGATCATCAGCGTCACCAGACCGATGCCGAGTCCGCAGCCGGTCAGCGCGGTGAACGTGGCCATGAACAGGATCATGTAGACCAGCGCGAGACGCGTGGTGGGATGTATTCGATCGCGCGGCTGTAGGTCGTGTAGAGCGTCGGTCCGCCGTTCAGGCCGTTGGCCGCGACCCGGCCAGGAAGCACTTCGCCAGGCATGAGCGCATGGCCGGCCCTTCTTCGGGCGCCGGATCCGGGCTGCGCTGGGTGAGGGTGTGCAGCGCGGCCGTCGTGCCATCGACGAATGGCATGCGTCCCGGCCCTGCCGAGGCAGCGGGGTCGAGGGACCAGGACGTCAGGCGGGAACGGTTCCAAGAGTCGCCCGGGCGCCCGACATGATCGCGCTCATTGCAAGAAAGGCTCCCGCGCCCGCAGGCAGGGCTTCAGAGCGCGGTTCGATGGCCCATCGGAGCTTGCGATCGTCGTCGACGCTGCGGGTTGGCGCGACGCTGGTCGGCTCGGACATCGCGTCCGTCTTCCTGGATTGACGGCTTGCACGCCGCGCCGCCCGAGCGCAAGAGGCGAGCACATGATCCAGTGCAGCGGCAGGCGCCCGGATCGCCACCTGGACAGCCAGACCATCGGCAGTTTCCCAGGATTCCGGCAGCAGCCTGCCGCATTCGCGTTTCACGACCGCGTAGCACTCGCACGTTCGACGCTCCAGCCCGCAACGATCAAGGACCTCGATGCACCCGCGCGAATAGCGGATGAGTCCATCGCGCTGCAGCCTGAACGCCGCCACGCTCACACCTTCGCGGCGTACGCCCAACATGTTCGCGATGAGCTCCTGGGTCATCATCATGGCAGTGCTCGGCAGGCGGTCGAGGCTCAGCAACAGGCGTTTGCAGACCTGGGCTTCGAGCGAGTGATGCCGATTGCACACCGCGGTCTGCGACATCTGCGTGATGAGCGACTGCGTGTACCTGAGGAGCAGGAGCTGTACGTCGGGCGACCCCTCGAAACTCGCCTTGAGCGCCTGCGCCTTCATGCGGAACCCTTGACCCGCATATTGCACGACACCCCGGCTCGGCGTCGATCCGCCCCCCATGAAAAGCGAGACGCCGACCATGCCCTCGTTGCCGACAACCGCGATCTCGGACGACGCCCCGTCCTCCGTGATGTACAGCAGGGAGACCATGCAGGTGACCGGGAAGTACACGTAGTCCATCGTGGAGCCGGACTCGTAGAGCACGGTGCCAAGCGGCATGTCCGTCCACTCCAGTTCATCCATCCACAGGCGCCGACCGGCCGCGGACAGCGCTGCAATGAGGTGATTTCCAAGGGGGTCTACAAGGCGGGACATGAGGCACTCCGGTTGACCCGCGAACCGGGCAACCCGGTTCTACGACAGCGATCCGCCGCCGACTTGCGCTGGATCAATCGCCTGCCAGCCGAGCGGTGCGCTTGCGCCGCGCTTGTCTTCGCGCAGGAAACAGCGTGAAGTTGTCTCTGCGTCACGCCCGTGTCACGCGGTCTTCAATGCGAGACGAGGGCGCAATGGCGAGGCCCCATGAGCAAGTCCCGGGTGACGCCGCCGAAGGCCCATTCACGCAGTCGGCTGTGCCCGTACGCACCGGCCACGATCACGTTGCAGCGTTCGCTGTCCGCGACGGAGCGAAGGTCCTCAGCATCGTCACCGCTCGACGTCACGGGAAATGCCCTGGCCGCGATGTCGTGCTGCATCAACCACGCGACCACATCGTCGAGATGACGACGCGCCGCGTCCATGTGGCCCTCCTTGACCACCTCCACGACCGTCACCTCGGCAAGTCGCATCAATGGCAACGCGTCAGAGATGGCGCGCCGCGTCTCCCGGGTGTCTTTCCACCCGATCAGGATGCGATCGAGCTTCGTCGTCGAGGCGGCGAGCGGGACAAGCAGCACCGGCCGGCCGACCTGCATCACCAGCGCCCCTGTACTCAGGGCACGTGTGCCATCGAACAGGTCTCCCTGGGCGACGGCGGTGATCACCAGATCGGCGCTTCGCGCCAGGCGCGAGACGCACAACGCAAGATCGGCGTAGTCCTTCGTGGTGCGCCAGCCCAGGTCGACGCTGCGATCCCGGAAGAAGTCCCTGAACTCGCTCTCCGCTTGCGCCATCTGCAGCTCGATCTGGCTGCGCTCGGTCACCCAGGCATCCCCGGCCAATCCGATGTCCCCATAGATCATGACCGGCGGAGCGCACGCGGCCACGCCGATCAACCGGGCGTCGAAGCGCTCCGAGAGCTCGCCCGCCATCTGCAGAAGATGGTTGTTCGACCGCCCGAGCTCGAGGTGAACCAAAAGACTCTTGTATCCCATGCTCGTCTCCTTGTCGTTCAATGGCGACTCTTGCCATGCCCCATCGTGCATGCGATGGGATGCGAAGGTCTGTGCGCGGATGCACACAGGCGCCTGCCGATCAGCCATGCATTCAGCGGATCTGCTTCCGTTCGTGGCTGCCGTGCGTTGCCAACAGGCTGAAGTCTCGCCACGAGCGCCTCGCGCCATTGCAAGGCAGTCGCTGAAGTCTGGAAGAGGCGCGGTTCTTCGCGTTGACATTCATCAATGCATCTCGCCGCGGCGGCGAGCATCGTGCACCATCAGGTCGACGTTCAGCAAGGGTGGCTTTCACCGCTTCCCGACGGGAACTCGTGGAGCACCACGGTGTGCCAGAGCACAGGCCCTGGCAAGTCGAGGGGTCGGCCTCGAGCCTCCTACCGTTCAAAGGAAGATCATGAAATCAGACAGCCAGCTCCAGCACGACGTCCTCGCGGAACTGAAGTGGGAGCCGTGCGTGACGGCATCGAAGATCGGCGTCGAGGTGCAATCCGGCGTGGTCACGCTTGCCGGACAGGTGGGCAGCTACTCCGAGAAGTGGCACGCGGAACGTGCGGCACAAAGAGTCTCGGGCGTGGGAGCCCTCGCGGTCGAGCTGAAGGTCAAGCTCGCCGGCCTCGACAACCGCACCGACGCGGACATCGCGCTGTCCATCGAGAGCGTGCTGCTCTGGTCGACCTCCATTCCGGATGGTGCCGTCAAGGTGATGGTGGAGAACGGCTTCGTCACGCTCAGCGGCGACGTGGGATGGCAGTATCAGAGGCTGGCCGCTGCGCACAGCGTTCGAAGCATCTCCGGCGTGACCGGCGTGAGCAACCAGATCGCCATCAAGCCCACCGTGAGCATGAGCGCCGTCAAGGGGGAGATCGAGGCCGCCCTGAAGCGCAATGCCCTCGAGGATGCGAAGAAGATCACGGTGGAGGTGCACGGCGCCGACGTGACGCTCAAGGGCGAGGTCAGCAGCTGGGCCGAGCGCGAAAGCGCGACGACGTCGGCCTGGGGCACGCCTGGCGTGCGCAGCGTTCGCGACGAGATGACGTTGCAGTACTGAGCGCAACCCGGCAGCGGCCGTCACACGGTCTCTTCCTCGGCGTCACGCGAGCGATCGAAAAGAAGGCAATCCATGAGCACCGTTCAAACACAATCCAGCGGGACGCCCGGTCAACGCGATCTTCCAGCTTCGGAAGTCGCGTGGCAGCAGCAGTTGCGCGACGGCACCCACGTCACGATTCGTCCGCTTCACGCAAGGGACGTCGAGCTGGAGCGTCGGTTCATCGAAGCGCTGTCACCCCAGTCACGACGCTTCCGGTTCCTCGAGACCATGCGCTCGCCGAGCGAAGCTCTGCTCAAGCAACTCACCCAGCTCGATCCCCTGACGGACGTGGCGTACCTGGCGACCGTCGGCAACGGCGCGGAAGCGCGCGAGATCGGTGTCGCGAGATTCAGCGCGGCGGCCGGGTCACAGGACTGCGAGTTCGCCGTGACGGTCTCCGATGAATGGCAACGCCTGGGTCTCGGAGCGGCGCTCGTGGCCCATCTGATCGACGCGGCGCGCGCTCGCGGCATTCATGCGATGCACTCCTCGGATTCGTCCGACAACGATTCGATGCGCCAGTTCGCAGGACACCTGAAGTTCCGGAAATCAACCGATCCGAGCGACGCCAAGCTGGTCTTGTACAGCGTGGATCTCGACTGAATCCGCAGGAGTTGCGCTTCGATCCTCAAGCGAGGCCGGGATGCCGAAGTCAGGTCGTTGGGTTCGCTACCGAACAGACAGCGGGCGCGGGAGCGTGAGAATGGGTGGGTGACAAGCCCGGTCCACGGCAGAAGACAAACGGCCATGCAAACCTGCTGGCCGGTGACCTGCCAAGCGGCCTGGACGACCCACGGGGCCCGTGAACACTCCTGCGCACATCGCCATCCTCGACGACGAAGTCGACATCGCCCGGTTGCCGTGCAACCATCTGGAGAGCCGTGGGTTGCGTGCGAGGGACCGCGGCATCGATCTCCCGGTGGGGCGGCTTCGCAGGAAGCGGGAAGTCGATCCGCAGAATCCGAAGGTCATCAGATCGGCGCGTGGCGCGGGCCATATCCTCGTGCCCGCCGTGAGATCGGCGTGATGCCGTGACGCAGGCAGCCCTCTCCGACCCCTCTGCCGGCCTGCCTTCGGACATCGACGAGCAGAGCGTCTTCCGGTCCCTGTTTGCCGCGTATCCCGATGGCCTGATCCTGGTCGACCAATCCGGCAAGATCGTGCTGGCCAACCCTGCAGCGGCCTCGCTTCTGGGATACGAGCCGCCCGAGATCGTGGGCCTGAACGTCGATGCGCTGGTTCCGGACAGCATCCGGCCGCGCCATGCGTCCTATCGGGAAGCCTATGCGCGCGCGCCGCGTTCGCGGGCCATGGGCACGCAGATGGAACTCGTGGCCAAGCGCAAGGACGGAAGCGAGGTGATGGTCGAGATCGCGTTGAGCCCGCTGCAGAAACAGGGGCTGCCGTTCGTCGTGGCGGCGATCCGCGACATCGGCGGGTATCCGCGAGTCAGGCAAGCGGTTCAACGCGCAAGCTACAGCGAACATCTCGCCTATCTGGGCCGATTGGCCGTCGACATGCGCGATTCCCAGGATCTCCTCGAACACGCGCCTCGCATCGCGGCCGCTGCACTGCAGGTGGACGCGGCGCTGGTGCTGCTGCTGACGAACGACGGCCTCGACTTCCGCGTCGCCAGCGCCACGGGTCCGCTCGTTGCCGGGCATGTCGGGCGCATCGTTGCGAACAATGTGGAGACGTTGGCCGGCCTCGTGTTCGTCACCGGCGCCTCCGTGCACGTCCCGGACCTGAGGCGCGAGCTGCGATTTCCCGCACCCCCCGAGTACCTGCAGGCGGGCATGACCAACCTGTTCGCGGTGCCCTTGTCCGACCGGGGTCGCACCATCGGCACGCTGATCGTCATGTGCTCGGACCCGAATCGCTTCGGCAAGGACGAGTTCGGATTCATGGACTCGCTGGCCAACCTGTTGGCCACCAGCCTTCAGCGAGCTCAAGCGCTGAACGCTCTCAGTCATGCCCAGCGGCTCGAGAGCGTCGGGCAGCTGACCGGGGGCATCGCCCACGATTTCAACAATCTGCTGACAGTCATCCAGGGCAACCTCCAGGTCCTGGAGGAACTGCCCGAGTTGCATGGCAAGGACCATGCGCATCAACTGGTGAGCGCCGCCACTCGTGCCACCCGGCGTGCCGCCGAGCTGACGAGCAAGCTGCTGACGTTCTCGCGTCGCCAGGTGCTCCAGCCGAGCCGCGTGGATTGCGGTGCGTTGCTCCGATCGCTGGCCGACATGCTGCAACGAACGATCGACCAGCGCATCACCATCGAGCTCGAGGAGCAGGACGCGTGCATGGTGGTTGCCGATCCCGGCCAGCTCGAGTCGGCCATGCTGAACATCGCGATCAACGCGCGCGACGCGATGACCGCCGGGGGACGCCTGCGCTTTCGCTGTGCGATCTGCCACTACCTGCCCGTCGGCGTGCGGCAGGATCTGCTGGAGTCAGGTCACACGACGGATGAATACGTCGCGCTGTCCATGGAGGACACGGGAACAGGCATGTCCGAGGCCGTGAAGCAACACGCATTCGAGCCGTTCTACACAACGAAGGAAGCGGGTCGTGGCACCGGCCTGGGGTTGAGCACGGTCTACGGCTTCGTCAAGCAGTCCCAAGGGGCCGTATCCATCGAAAGCGTCGTCGGCGAGGGGACGACCGTCACGCTCTACCTGCCGCGCCTCCAGAGCGCCGAACGCCCCCCGGAGCGCGCCGAACATGACGGCGCATCCCGGCACGTCGCGCCGGGCCTCAAGGTGCTTCTGGTGGAGGACGATCTCGAGGTGCGCAACGTGATCGGCCTGTTCCTGGCGGGCATCGGCTGCGAAGTGACGGCGAAGTCCACCGCCGAAGATGCGCTGGTCGTCCTGCTGCCAGGCGCCGGCTTCGACCTCCTGGTGACCGACATCGCGCTCGGTGCGGGAATGCGCGGAACCCAGCTGTCTGCCGAGGCGCAGACCCGGCTACCCGGGCTGTCCATCCTGCTGATGTCGGGCTTCTCATCGGAGCTGCTCGACGCCGATCGCGATTCCCCGAGCGACTGGGAACTGCTGCGCAAACCCTGCTCGCGCGGCGAACTGACCAGCGCGGTCGCCAAGGCGATCGGCGAAAGGCCGAGAGGCTAGTGTCCTGTCCTGCACATAACTGCGGTAAATCGGCTTCAAACAGGCCAGGGCGGCGTTGCAAATCCTCGCCGTACCGCCCGGTACGTCTGCGGTTTGCGCGTTGCCCCGACCTGTTTGAAGCGCGATTTGCTTTTCGCAGTTGTATGCAGGACAGGACACTAGTCTTACTGTGTCACAAGCGAAGTCTTGCGTTTACGCGCAGACAGCATGGGCAGCGAGGCAGCGTCCTGAGCAAGGCTGTGGCGATACGCAACCGCAAAGTCGTCATGGATGATGGGACGTGG
>Ga0302157_10000395_pt1 | contig 57962 bp, 60 predicted proteins | sample I_Bog_N3_3_FD_193502 | JGI IMG/M metagenome (GOLD analysis project Ga0302157, IMG submission 193502) | Peat permafrost microbial communities from Stordalen Mire near Abisko, Sweden - I_Bog_N3_3 | ecosystem: Environmental > Terrestrial > Soil > Wetlands > Peat | place: Sweden: Abisko, Stordalen... | reverse complement strand
ACACGACGTACTGCCAGCCGTGATACCAGGTTTGCGCCGGAAACAGATCTTGCGCGAGCGTCAGCGCGATCGCGGCGAGCGCGAACGCGAGGGCGGTGACCCGCGAACTCACTTCGCGGCCAACAAGGGATCGATGACGGCTTCGAACTGGGCCAAGGTTTGCGCCCCGTCGATGCCGCGCACGACGTGGCCGTCGCGGCCGACGATCACCGTCGTCGGCAGACCGACCGACACGTAACTCGACGCGTACTGCTGATCGGCGTCGACGAGAATCGGGAACGTCACGCCGTGCGCCTGCGCGAACGCGCCGGCGGTCGCGGCCGATTCGCCCTGATCGATCCCCAGCACCACGAGTCCGCGCGCGCGGTCGCGCCGGTAGAGCGTTTCGAGCGCGGGCATCTCCTCTTTGCACGGCGGACACCAGGTCGCCCAGAAGTTCATCAGCACGACCGAGCCGCGATGCGCGCCGACCGAGTCGGTCCCGCCACCGACGCGCGGGATCGCGTAGCTCACGGCCGGCGCGCCGGCCAGCATTGCCGGGCCGCCGCCGGCGCCGTCGACGCTGTGCGCGGGACCACCGCCGGAGTAGCAAGCGGCGAGCGCGCACAGCGCGGCCACGGCCACGACGCAACGCAGGCGCGTCACTTGATGGCGAACGTCACGTTGGCATTCGCCGAGATCACGACTTCGAGCGACGTGCCGGCTTGAAACTGATCGTACTGCCCGTTCAACGTCCACACGCGGTCGGGCTTGGTCGGACACGGCCCCGTCGCGGGGGTGAACTCCGTGATCCCGACGACCGCGCCGAGTTGGACGTGCGCGGCCGTCGCCAGGCGTTGCGCGTGCGCCCGCGCGTCGTCGAGCGCGGCCTGATCCGCGACGGCCTGCGCATCGCTACAATCGTCGAGCGCGAGCGCGAAGTTGATATTCTGAATCACCACCGCGCTCGCGCCCGGGTCGGCCTGCACCGTCGCGACGAGCGCGCTCACGCTTGCCGGCGTCGGCTTGCGCACCGAGCCCGTAACCGTAGCGAAAGATTGGGCGCTCGCGACGTTGCCCCCCGGACTGCCGACGGCGGCGTCCGCGATGCCGGCGCGTTTGAGCGCCGCCACGAGCGCGTCGGCTCCGCCCAGACCGCCGGCCGGATTCTGCCGGTTGCCGACGACGACCGTGAACCGCGCGAGGTCGGCCGGCCGGCGCACGGTGCCGTGGCCTTGCACGCTGATCCCGGCCACGGGCGGAACGCTCTGCGCCCCGGCGGGCGCCGCTGCTGCGGTGGCCAAGCACGCTGCGGTGAGGACGGCGACAAAACGTTTCATGTCCCCCACCCTTCGCGCTACCAATCGCCCATCCGTTCCTCGTCGACGTCGCCTTCGAAGACGATCGTCCCGGGCTTGAGGATCGCGCTCTGCAGGGGGATACCGTCGTAGCGCAGCGCGTGTCCGGCGTGTGCGTCCTCGACCGAACGCGAGAACAGCGAAGCGAAGCGCGCGAGCGCATCGGGCGCGCACAGGAGGCGCTCGGGCCGCACGTGGTAGAGCCGGCGGAATCCGGCGAACGCGTCCTCGAAAGCCGTCGCATCGAAGCGATCGCCGAGGACGACGGTCCAGCGCACGCGTTCCAGGGTTGCCTCCTCATCCGCCCGAACGCGGCTGGCGATGCCGGCGACGATCTTGGACGGACGGGCCCTTGCGGCCGAGTTGCGAATCGAAATCGCGCGCCGCAGCGCTGCCCTCCGCGCGCGTGGGATCGCGCCGCATCTCGTGGTCGCGATCCTCGGCGCGGATGCGGCAAGTCACGCGTACGTGCGCGGGCTCGTGCGCATCGGCGAACAGGCCGGGATCGACGTGACCGTCGACGCGCTCGACGCAAGCGCGAGCGAACGCGATGTGCGCGCGTTGCTCGAGCGGTTGGGCGGCGATCGCGCGGTCCACGGCGTGATCTTGCAGCAGCCGTTGCCGCGTCACCTGGATATCCGCCGCATCGCGGATGCGATGCCCGCGCAGAAGGATGTCGACGGCGCGAATCCGGTCAACCAGGGCCGGCTCGCGTTCGGCAGCGGGACGGAGTTCGTGCCCGCCACGCCCGCGGCGGTGATGCTGTTGCTCGAGCGCAGTTCGCGCTGGCCGCTGGCCGGCGTGCGCGCGTGCATGGTGGGCCGTTCCAACGTCGTCGGGCTGCCCGTCTCGCTGCTGATGATGCGCGAGAACGCTACCTTGACCGTCACGCACGAAAAGACGGTCGATCTGGGCCATCATACGCGCGATGCCGACGTGCTCGTGGTGGCGACCGGCGTGCCGGGACTGATTCGCGCCGGCATGGTGCGGCCCGGCGCGACCGTGATCGACGTCGGTACGACGTTCGTCGACGGAAAGCTCGTCGGCGACGTCGCTTTCGACGAGGTCGCCGCGGTCGCGCGCGAGATCACGCCGGTGCCGGGCGGCGTCGGCCCCGTCACCAACGTCGCGCTGATGCGCAACGTCGTGCTGGCTGCCGAGCGCCTGCACCCCGGCGCCTAGTGGAGGCGCTTCACGAACGCCGCGAAGGCCTTGTGGTCGAAGTCGTTGGCGTACGGGACGAAGTCGTTGGTCACGACGAGCGAAGCGGGCACGCGGGTCGGCGTCACGCCGGTGTCGGCCAGGAACTTCGTGTAGACGTCCATGCCGCGCAGCGGCATGTAGCCGATCTGTTTGCTCGTCGGGTCGACGCCCATCAGATCGCCGACCGATAACTTGAGCGCCTGAATCTCGTTCGCCAGCGCCGCATCCGTCACTTTGAGGTTGGCGCCAAGCAAAAAGTACTTCGCGGCCAGCGGCGGGTTTTCACGGATCAGGATCGAGGCTTTGACGATCGCGCGCGAGTAGCGGCGCAGCACGTCGCCGCGATTCGCGATCGACGCTTCGGTCGCGGCGAAACCGTAGGTGCCGATGTCGTTGAGGATCGGGTCGCGGAAGATGCGGAACTTCGTGTTGCCGCCGACCGATTCGATGACGAACTCGCCGTACGGCAGTACCGCACCGGCGACTTTGCCCGACTGCATCGCGGCGAGCGCCTGCGCGCCGAAGCCGATCGTCACGAAGTTATAGTCGCTCTTCTTTAGGCCGGCGCCGGCGAGCATCGCGTTCGCGGTCGTCTCCGCGGGGCTGGCGGGGCTCGCTTCGCCGATGTCCTTACCCTTGAAGTCGGCCAGCGTCTTGACCGGGCTATCCTCGATCGCGCCCATCACGTTGACGAAGCGCGGGTCGCTGCCCAGGAAATATTTCAGCTTCAGACCGTGGACGTAGCCCTGCACGATCGCTTCGAAGGCGACCGAGCAGATGTCGGCCTTGCCGCTCGCGACCAGCTGCGCCGCCGTGCCGGGCGAGATGTACTGCTTGTCGACGACGAGGTGCTCTTGCTTGAAGAACCCCGCCTCTTCGGCGACGTGATCGAGCACTTCGAAGGCGCCGGCGGCGTTCGATGCGCCCAGGACGTGCAGCACGTCGTCGGCCTGCGCCGGCCGCGCCGGCCACGCCAGCACTCCTGCCGCGCAGGCGATAGCGATGGCCGTCCGAGCGGCGCGCATCAAGGTCCCGGTCATGCGTTCTCCTCTTATTGAGTCAGTTATTACTAAAATGTTTGCCGAAGAACTTCTCCTGATGCGTGCGAAATCCGCCACCCGGGGCGGCGTTCTGCTCGGGCAGCTCGCGCTCGCGTTTGCGTTCGAGCAGCAGTCGCAACTGCGGCAAGAGGCGGCGCAGGAAGCCCAGCTCCGCGTCGAGCCGCTCTTCCACGCCGCCCAGTTCGAGCAGTTGCTGCTTGAGCGTGTCGGCGACTTGGAGCTGCTCGCCGATGGCGTACGAGGCGCGGACCGGATCCGCGGGCAGTTCGATGTCGACCGGATTGCCCGAGAACTCGACGATCAGGCTCAGGTACTCGCGGAACTCGACCGCGATCTCGGCCTGGAGCCGGTCGATCGCGTGGGTGTCGCCGGGCGCGTCGTCGAGAAACTCGACCTCGCAGAGCAGATACGGCTCACGACTCACGACGCTCGTGATGCGAAAGCGCCGCCCGCCGGTGCTGCTGATGTAGTAGCGGCCCGACGGTAGCGGCGTGACGTCGGCGATCACCGCGGTGGTTCCGATCTCGTGCGGTAGCACGTCGGGATCCCCGGCTTCGTCGCCCTCCCGGATTAAGACGACGCCGAAGGCCTCATTGGCATCGAGGCATTCGGCGATCATCTGCCGGTAGCGAGGCTCGAAGATGTGCAGATTGAGTGCCGCCCCCGGAAACAAGACCGTGTTGAGCGGAAACATCCGCAGGCGCGTCGAGCCCGCCATGGCCTCAGACGCCGGCGGCGGCCGGCTTCAGACGCGCTGCGACGACCGACCAATCGACGTTGGCGAAGAACGCTTCGATGTACTTCGGCCGTTCCGCCGGTTTGTAGTCGAGCAAGAACGCGTGTTCCCACACGTCGAGCACGAGGATCGGGTTGAAGCCGGCGACGTTGCCGTCCTCATGCAGATTGATCCAGTGATTCGAGATCGCGCCCGTCCACGGATCCTGATAGGCGATCGCCCAGCCGACGCCGCGCAGCGTACTGACGCCGACGAAGTCTTTCTTCCAGGCGTCGAAGTCGCCGAACGAAGCGGCGAGCGCGCTCTTGAGCGCCGCACCGGGTTCGCCGCCGCCGGACTTGGTCAAGTTCCCGAAGTAGTACTCGTGCAAACGCATGCCGTTGTACTCGAATCCGAGTCGCCGCGTCAATTCCGCGAACGCGGGATTCGCGCCGCCGACGGGACCGTTCTTGACGAGCTCGGAAATCTGCTCGTTGAGCAGATTCGTGTTCTTCACGTATCCTTCGTAGAGCCCGAAGTGCACGGCCAGCGTGTTGTCGCTGATCCCGGTGAGACCGGCGAGATCCCACTTCTTGGGCGTATAACTCTGTTGCGCGAGGGTTGCCACGAGATGCCTCCTGGATGCAATGGTGTCCGTTCCCATTCGACGACGCAGGCAGGTTCCCGGTTTCCCGGCATGACAAACATCCGGCGTGCGCGATCTCGCTTATCTCTCACGGCTGCATCGCGAACCGCCCGCCCTGCTCCTGGAATGCGAACAGCAAGGTACCTACGACCGCATTCCGCTCGTCGACCGGGCGGTCGGCCGGATGCTCTCGGTGCTCGTCCACTGCATGCAAGCGAACCGCATTTTGGAGATCGGGACCGCCTACGGCTACTCGACCCTGTGGATGGCCCTGGCCCTGCCCCCGGCCGGACGCATCTGGACGATCGACCCCGATGCCGATCGCACGGCCGTCGCGACCGGGTACCTCGAACGGGCGGGCAAACTCGACGCGGTCGAGATCGTCAACCAGCCGGCGCTCGAAGTGCTGCCGACCTTTTACCAGCGCAACCTCGATATCGTCTTCATCGACGGGCTCAAGACCGAGTACGAAGACTATCTCGAGCTCTGCGTGCCGATGCTCAAACGCTCGGGCTTGGTCGTCGTCGACAACCTGCTCTGGGGCGGGAGCGCGAGCGACGAGCCCTCGCCGCGCGATTCGGCCGACCTGCGCGCGGTGCGCGCTTTCAGCAAGACCTTTATCAATCACCCGCAGCTTGACGCCACGATCGTTCCGATCGGGGATGGATTGGGGATCGGTGCCCGTATCGACTGACACCTTCAAGGCCGCGATGCGTCGCTTCGCGACCGGCGTGACGATCGTGACCACGCGCAACGGCGACGTGATTCACGGCTTCACCGTTAACGCTTTTGCCAGCGTGACGGCGGACCCGCCGACCGTCTTGGTCTGCGTCAACCGCGACGCCCGCGCGCACCCGATCATCGCAGAATCGGGGTCGTTTTGCGTCAACATCTTGGCCCTCGAGCAGCGGCCGATCGCGGAGAAGTTCCAAGGCGGCGAACCGCACGAGCGCTTCAACGGCATCGTCCATCGCGCCGGACCGAGCGGTTCGCCGATCCTCGACGACGTGCTGGCCTACGTCGACTGCGCGGTCGAGGAAGAACTCACCGCCGGCACCCACACGATTTTCGTCGGCCGCGTCCTCGAAGCGGGCGAACGCCAAGGTGCGCCGCTGGGCTACTACGACCGCGCCTATCGCGATTTCAGCATCGCGCAGTGATCGTCGAGACGTTCCCGGTCGGGGCGCTGGCGTGCAATTGCACGATTTTGGGCGACGCCGCGAGCGGCGAGGCGATCGTGATCGACGGCGGTGACGACGTCGCGGCGATCGCCGCGCGGCTCGACGCGCACGGCTTGAGGCCGCGCTACCTCGTGCACACGCACGCCCACTTCGACCACATCGGCGCGCTCGGACCGTTGCGCGAACGGTGCGGCGGCGCCGGGCTGCTGCACCACGCCGATCGGCCGCTGTATGCGGCGCTCGGGCAGCAGGCACGCTGGGCGGGCCTGGGGCGCATCGAACCGGTCGCGCTCGACGGGGATCTAACCGACGGCGACGTGCTCGTCGCGGGTGCGCTGCGGCTGCGCGCGCTGCATACGCCCGGACACACGCCGGGCAGCACGTCGTTCGCGCTCGACGGCGATGCGGGCGAGGTCACGCTGTTTGCGGGCGACACGCTCTTCCGCGGCAGCGTCGGCCGCTGGGATCTCGGCGGAACGTCGCTCGAGGACATCGTCGCTTCGATCCGCTCGAAGCTCTTCGCCTATCCCGACGACGCCCGCGTCGTGTGCGGCCACGGCCCGCCGACGACGATCGGCACCGAGCGCGCGACCAATCCGTTCCTGGTCTAGCGCAGCGAGATCGTGAGTTTCCCGGCCTCGGAACCGACGACGCGCGGGCCGGCGGTCTCGTTTTCGTCCTGCGAGGTTTTGCCGTTGCCGCGCTGCGTCGCGAGCGAAGCCACCGCGGCGGCGGCGCGGGCCGCTTCGAGCATCGCATCGGTGATCGCACCGGACGCGCGTTTGCTGCGATAATCTTCGATCGCCGCCTGCAGCGCGAGCCGCGAGCGCTCGGGGTAATCTTTCTTCTTCTCGGGATAACCGTCGAGCGCGGCCTCGATGTCGGCATCGGTAATCGCCAGCGCTTCGTCGATCGTCTTGCCGCGCGCGAGCTCGACCAGCAGCGAACACGTTGCGGTGCCGAAGCCGCAGCCGGTCGTGAAGTACGAGACGTCCTCGATCACTTCACCCGGTCCGACTTTGAGGTAGTACGTGTACATGTCGCCGCACGAATCGCTGAAGTACTCGCCCGTCGCCATCGGATCGTCCATCGTCCGGAAACCGGTGCGGTGTTCGACCAAGTGCTGGAATTTTTGAAAGTTCATAGGTGGGTGACGACCTCAGCTCCGGGTGCTTGACGCGACTTCGAACCGGCATTCCGCGCCGCCGGTTGCGAGCGACTCGGTCTGCGTGACGTCGCCCGGGACGACGTCCTCGAAGATCGAGTGGATGACGGTGCAGCATTCGGGATTCTCGGCGACGACCGTCGCGTAGGGACAGTTGTGTTCGCGCAGCACGATCGTCGCGCCGCGTTGCTCGACGTCGACCGCCACGCCGGTCGAGCGGATGTTTTCGGCGATCGCCTCGACCCGTTCGGGCGTCGACTTGCCGGCCAGCGCCGGCGTGATCTTGCCGACCGCGCGCTTGGCGATGCCGTCGAAAATCTTGGCCACCGCCTCGTCGCCCTGCGCGATGCGGACTTCGCGCAGCACGGCGTTGAGGATGCGGTCGTAGGCCTGCGGGAAGTAGCGGTCGGCGAGCGGCGTGAGCGCGTACTCGAGGGTCGGCTTGGTCTTGCCCCGGCGCACGCTCTTACCCGCGACGAGCCCGTCGCGTTCGAGGATCACCAGTTGCTGGCGGATCGCGTTGGGCGAGAGCCCGAACTCCGCCGCCAGGTCGAAGGCCGATGCGGCGCCGCGGCTGCGCAGCGCGCCGACGATCTTCCCTCGGGTCGAGTCGAAAAACCGGTCGTGCATCACGGACAACCGTAGCACAGGACGCGAAGATAGTCCAGACTTTCCTTGACTTTCCTTCGAGCTCACCGTACTATCGAGGGCGTGAGTAAACGCGGACTCGTCATTTCCGGCCTTCAGGCCGCCGTCGACGGCAAAGAAATCCTCAAGGGTATCGACCTGGCGGTCGAGCCGGGTAAGGTCCACGCCCTGATGGGCCCCAACGGCAGCGGCAAGTCGACCCTGGCCTTCGCGATGAGCGGCCACCCGAACTATGCGGTCAGCGCCGGCACGGTCACCCTCGACGGGACGGAACTGCTCGAGCTCTCGGCCGATAAACGCGCCCGGGCCGGCCTGTTCCTCTCCTTCCAGTACCCGGCGGCGATCCCGGGCGTCTCGGTGGCCAATTTCATCCGGACCGCCCGCATGGCCGTCCGCCCCGACGACCTCACGCCCTCAAAGTTTCGCGCGATGATTTACGAAAAGCTCGACGTCCTCGGCATGGACCCGGCGTTTCTCTCGCGTTACGTCAACGACGGGTTCTCCGGCGGCGAGAAGAAACGCCTGGAGATGCTGCAACTGGCGATCCTGGCCCCGAAGTACGCCGTGCTCGACGAGACCGATTCCGGCCTCGACGTCGACGCGCTGCAGGCCGTCGGCCGGTCGATCGAAGCGCTGCGCGCGACGCCCGAGGGCGCCGACACCGGCTTCCTGATCATCACCCACTATCCGCGCATCCTGCGCCACGTGCCGGCCGACGTCGTCCACATCATGATGGACGGGCGCATCGTCAAGACCGGCGGTCCCGATCTTGCCGAGCGCGTCGAGAGCGAAGGCTACGACGGGATCCGCGAAGAGGTCATCGGTGGCGTCGCTTAGCATCGACGCTCCGGGCGCCGCGATCCGGCGCGACGAGCGCGGCCTCCACGTCGCGCTACCGGCCGGAATCGCACTCGACGAACCGGTCACGATCGACCTCGACCTCGACGATCCGCACCTCGACACGCGCGTCTTCGTGACCGCCGGTGCCGGCGCGCGCGGCGCGATCGTCGAGCGCCTGCACGGCGGCGCGGCCGGCCGCGACGTGGCGCTGACCGTCAGCGTCGAACTCGGCGCCAACGCCGACGTCAGCTACACCGCGCTCGAGCGCACCGCCGCCGGCGCGCGCGTCGACGCACAACGCACATCGACCGCGGGCACGGGTGCGCGCATGCTCTGGAACGTGGCGCTGCTCGGCGGCGCGGCCTCGACGGCCGGCATCGTCAGCACGCTCGCCGCGCCGGGCTCGTCGACCGAGATCTCCGGGCTGTTCTTCCCGATCGCGCGCGACGTCGTGCAGTTGACGACCGAAGCCCGTCACGACGTGCCGCACACGACCTCGCAGACCGTCGTGCGCAGCATCGCCGGCGGCCACGGACGCGGCCGCTACTACGGCAACATCCGGATCGCGGCGCACGCGCACGGCTCCGACGCCTCGCTGCGCGACGATACGCTGTTGATCGGCAAGCACGCCAAGATCGACGCCATCCCGGCGCTCGAGATCGCCGCCAACGACGTGAAGGCTTTTCACGGCGCGACGGTCGGCGCGATCGACGACGAACACATCTTCTACCTGATGAGCCGCGGCATCGAGCGCGAGGCAGCCGAGAAGCTGATCGCTCTCGGCTTTTTCGAGCCCGCACTCGCGCGCTTCCCGGGCGAAGCGCTGCGCGACGAATTGCGCGCGCTGCTGGAAGAAAAGTTGGCCGGAGCCCGGCGATGATCGCCCCGGTCGACGCGCGCGCGGCCGCAATCGCAGCCGATTTTCCGATCCTGGGGAAGCCGACCTCGCGCGGCAAGCGGCTCGTCTATCTCGATTCGGCCGCGAGTTCGCAGAAGCCGCAGGCCGTGATCGATGCGCTCGTCGACTACTACTCCTCGTATAACGCCAATATCCACCGCGGCGTCTACGAGATCGCGGCGCGCGCGACCGATGCGTTCGAAGCCGCGCGCGCGACCGTCGCGCGCTTCGTCAACGCCGCGCACACGAACGAGATCATCTGGACGCGCAACGCGACCGAAGCGATCAATCTGGTGAGCTTCTCGTGGGGCCTTGAAAATCTGGGGCCCGGCGACGCGATCCTCACGACGCAGGTCGAACACCACTCGAACATCGTGCCCTGGCAGATGCTCGCAGCCAAGACCGGTGCCGAACTGCGTTACATCGCCGCCGACGACGACGGCACGCTGCGCCTGGACAATCTCGACGAGCTGCTGCGCGGCACCAAACTCGTCGCGCTCTCGCACGTCAGCAACGTGCTCGGCTCGATCGCGCCGCTGGCCGAGATCGTTCCGCGCGCGCACGCCGCCGGCGCGCTCGTGCTGATCGACGCCGCGCAGTCGGTACCGCACATGCCGGTCGACGTGCAGGCGCTCGACGTCGACTTCCTCGCCGTCAGCGGACACAAGATGTGCGCGCCGACGGGCATCGGTTTTCTCTACGGCAAGCGCGCGCTGCTCGAAGCGATGCCGCCGTTCCTGACCGGCGGCGACATGATCCGTACGGTCACGTACGACACGACGACGTACGCCGAGCTGCCCTGGAAGTTCGAGGCCGGTACCAGCAACATCGCCGACGCGATCGGCCTGGGCGTTGCCTGCGACTACCTCACCGGGGTCGGCATGAACTGGATCCGCGCGCACGAGATCGCGATTACCGCCTACGCGCTCGAGCGGCTGGAGCCGCTGCGCGCACGCGGGCTGGAGATCTACGGTCCGGCCCGGCCCGAGGACCGCGGCGGCGTCATCTCGTTCAATTTCGCCGATATCCACGCCCACGATCTGGCCTCGATCCTCGATCTGGAAGGCGTCTGCATTCGCGCCGGCCACCACTGCGCGATGCCCCTGATGGACAAGATGAACTGGCCCGCAACCGCCCGCGCCTCGTTCTACCTCTACACCACCGAAGCCGACGTCGACGCGCTCGTTGCAGCCTTACACAAGGCCGCTGAGGTCTTTAAGATCGCATGAAACCAGCAGCATCGGCGATGGAGCGAGCGCAGCACCATCGAGCCCCGGCAACCCGGACGCAGCGAGCTCGAACCGGGGGCCCCACGCTGCGCGTGGGGGGCGCGCAGCCCGGGGCGGAGCGCCTTTAAAATGGACGACTTTTACAAAGAGTACATCCTCGACCACTACCGCAACCCCCGCAACTTCGGGCATCTCGACCATGCCACGGCGGTCGCGGAGGACCTCAATCCGCTCTGCGGCGATACGGTCCGGGTCGAGCTTTCGGTTGGGGCCGACGGCAAGATCGACGACGTGCGGTTTTCGGGCAAGGGCTGCGCGATTTCGCAGGCGTCGACGTCGATGCTGCTTGAGTCGATCAAGGGCAAGACCCTCGAGGAAGTGGCCCATCTGGATCACGACATCGTGCTCGAGAACGTCGGCATCGGGATCAGCCCGACGCGCATGAAGTGCGCGATGCTCGGCCTGAAGGTCGCCAAAAGTGCGGCCCTGGGACATCTCGCCACCTGGCCGGACGAACCCGCGAACTGATCGACGACGCCCTGCGGCTCGGGGCGGCAATCGCCGCCGACGCGGCCGCGTTCCGGCTCTGGAACCTCGCGTCGCGCTCGCCCGCTCGGCTGCTGCGCGACCTTGCAGGCGGCTTCCCGCACCCGGGCATCTTCGCGCGCGGAGCCGCGCGCTTCGCCGGCGGTGCGGCGCTGCTCACCGTTGCGGCGCTCCTCGTGCTGCCGGCCGCGATCGAGGGCCGCACGTTCACGGTGCTCGAGACGTGGACGCTGCTGACCGCACTCTTCGTCGACGGGCTGATCGGGCCGCTGCAGCGGCTCTAGGTTCCCTCCGCGTCGGGCGCAGTCGCGTGGGCCGCGCAGATGTTCGTCACGTCGTAGGCCCGGAGCACGATCTGCTTCGCTCCGCCCGGCGTTTCGACCGTAGCGTACAGCAGGCGCGACTCCGTTCCAGCCAACTGGTTGTCGAGCGCGACGTCCGTCACGTCGAGGTAGTTCCCCGCCACGCCGAGGTCCTGGGCCGTGTACGGCATGTAGAGTTGCTGCCCGCCCGTCCAATGCGCGAACGCCCCGCCGTTGTGGGTCACGTCGAAGCGCACCGCGGCATCGCCCGGATAGGGATTACCTGCTTCGATCCGGTCCGACACGCTGCTCAGGATGGCCGTAATCTCGGCGGCGTCCGGCCGAACGTCACCGCAGAACGATTCGACCCGGTCGGGCGGCAACAGCGGCGGCGGTTTGACCGAACAGCCGGCGAGCAGCAACGCTGCGACGGCAACGAGACGCTTCACGTGGGACACCTACCGCACCGTCGCCCGCCCGGCCTCTCGGGGATGGAGAAAATTGTTCCGGCCCGCGCCGCATCGCCCGCAGGGTTGTTCCCCCGGCGCGGGAATCGCAGGTACACTTATTTTCCCCGCTTTCCGCAAGGATCGTGCCTATGACGCATGTACCGTCAACCTCCCGGGGCCGTTTCATCGGCGGTGCTGCCGCAGCGTCGGCGGCCGCGTTCGGCTTCCCCGGCATCCTCTCCGCGCAGAGCAAACAGATCGTCATCGGTCTGAACGTGCCGCAATCGGGTCCGTACTCCGATCAGGGCCTCGATCAGCTGCGCGCCTACAACCTCGCGATCGACCAGGTCAACAAGTCCGGCGGCATCATGGGACTGCAGGTCAAGGCCTCGGTCGGCGACGACCAGACCAAGGCCGACGTCGCGGTGCAGAACGCGCAGAACATGATCGACCGCGACGGCGCGGTGATGATCACCGGCGGCTCGTCGACGGGCACGGCCGTGGCCGTTTCGGGCCTCTGCCAGCGCAAGGGCTCGCTCTTCATGGCGACGCTGACGCACGGCGACGACACGACGAACCAAGCCTGCCACAAGCACACGTTCCGGCGCTATAACGACGCGTACATGAGCTCGCAAGCGCTGGCGCGCACGCTGATCAGCAAGTACGGGACCGGCACGTGGTTCCACATCACGGCCGACTACTCGTGGGGCTGGTCGGTGCACGACAATCTCGCGGCCGTCGTCAACCCCAAGGGCGCCAAAGAGATCGCCTACGTGAAGCTCAAGCTCGGCACGACCGACTTCTCCGCGGCGCTCTCGCAAGCGCAAGCGGCCAAGCCCGACGTGCTCGTGCTGACCGAGTTCGGCGCCGACATGGTCAACTGCCTCAATCAGGCGGCGACCTTCGGCCTGACGAAGTCGTGCAAGATCCTCGTGCCGCTGGTCGACGAATACATGGCCAAAGGCACCAAGGACAACTTCACCAACGTCGTCTCGACGGCGCCGTTCTACTGGCAGTACCACGAGAAGTCGTATAACGAGGCGAAGACTTTCGTGCGCGCGTTCTACGACCGCTACAAGACCTACCCGTCGAACGGCGCGGAGTGCGCGTACGTCAACATCCTGGTCTACAAGAAGGCCGTCGAACGCGCCCAATCGACCGATCCGGCGAAGCTGATTCCGATCCTCGAAACGATGCAATGGAACCTCACGAAGGGGCCGGAGCACTTCCGCAAAGAGGACCATCAGGGCGTCAACTCGGTGCTGGTCGTCGAGGGTCTCCCCGAAGCCGACCGCGGCGAAGGCGGCTTCGCGTACGCGAAGGTGCTCGAGGAGCACAACGGCCCGGGCGTCATGGCACCGCTCGATGGCCTCGTGTGCAAGATGGAAACCGCATAACCCTCGCCCCCAACCTCCACTGACGGGTCGGCGCAGTCGTGCGCCGGCCCGTTTCGCTTGTCTCACACGGGGTCACGTGGTCGCTCTCTCGCAAGCCCTGCTCAACGGACTCGTTCTCGGCCTGATCTACGTCGCGATCGCCGTCGGCCTCACGATCGTGTTCGGCACCCTGCGCTTGGTGAATTTCGCTCACGGCGCGTTCTATGCGATCGGCGCGTACGTCGGCCTGGTCGTCGCTCAACAAGCGGGCCTGTGGTGGGGGTTTCTGGCGGCGCCGATCGCGGTCGCGCTGTTCGCCGTCGTGCTCGACCGGGTGCTGTTGCGGCCGTTCTACGGCAAGGACGCGACCTCGCAGATCCTGGTCACATTCGGCATCGCGCTGATCGTCGAAGAGACGCTGCGGCTGATCTTCGGCTCGACGACGCAGCAATATCCGATGCCGGCGGCCCTCACGACGTCGGTCTCGCTGGGCGCCTTCGTCTATCCGGCGTACCGGCTGCTCTTCGCCGGCTTCGTGATCGTGATGCTGGTGCTCGTGTGGCTGTTCATCGAACGCACCGACTACGGCTTGATCGTGCGCGCCGGCGTCCGCGATCGCACGATGGTGCAACTGCTCGGCGGCAACATCCGCCAGGCCTCGACGATCGTCTTCGCGCTGGGCGCGGCGATCGCGGGCTTGGTCGGCGCGGCCGCATCGCCGATCTACAGCATCGCGCCCGGCACGGGCTTCGCGTTTCTCGTTCCATCGTTCGTCGTCGTCGTGGTCGGTGGCCTCGGCAGCTTTTGGGGCGCCGTATTGGGCGGCATCCTGATCGGCGAACTGCAGAGCCTCACGACGCTGGTCTTCGCACCGGGTGCGAACGTGATCATCTATCTTTGCATGGCGCTGGTGCTGCTGCTACGCCCGCAGGGCTTGCTCGGCGAGAGCGAAGTGATCCGGCAATGACGCGGGCACGAGGCGACGGCGGCGTCCGTTTCGCCATCCTCTCGGCGGCCGGGATCGTACTGTTCCCGTTTCTGTTCCACGCGATCAACGGGTACGCCGGTCTCGCGACGCAGATCTTGATGGTCAGCATCGCGTCGATCGGCTTCAATCTGCTGCTCGGCTACACCGGCCTGCTCTCGTACGGACACGCGATGTTTTACGGCGGCGGCGGGTACGTGGCCGCGCTGCTACTGATCCACTTCATGCCCGATCATCCGAACCTGTGGCTGGCGGTCTTCGGCGGGACGCTCGCGGCGACGGCATTGGCACTCGTCGTCGGCGCGCTCGCCGTGCGCCTGTACGGCATCTATTTCGCGCTGTTGACGCTCGCGTTCGCGCAGATGATCTTCTTCGTCGTCGAACAGGCCGAAGGCATCACGGGCGGCGACGACGGCATCCAGTCGTTTCCAAATGCCCTGTTGCCGATCGGCCCGTACAACATCGACTTGGGCACGGCGCTGCCCGCGTTCGACCTCGGACCGTTCGGGAATCTCAGCGACATCAAGCTGTGGTACGTGCTCACCGCGGTCATCCTCTACGTCGTGCTGATCGGGATGCGCGCGCTGACGCGCTCGCAGTTCGGCGAAGTACTCACGGCGATCCGTGAAAACGAGGAACGCAGTTCGCTGATCGGCTTCAACGCGTCGGCCTACCGGCTGGCGGCGTTTGCGATCTCGGGCGCGCTGACCGGGCTCTCGGGCGCCTTGCGCGCGCTCTACGACGGCACCATTTCGGTCGAATCGGTCGGCATCGACCGCAGCGGATCGTTCGTGATCTACACGATCATCGGCGGCGTTCAAACGCTGCTCGGACCGATCGCCGGCACCGGCATCATCATGTACTTGGAGAGCGTCCTCTCAGCGCACCTCGGTTACTGGCGCCTGATCGAGGGGCTGATCTTCGTCGCCGTGATCGTCTTCCTCCCCAACGGCATCGTCGGCACGATCCGCCGCAACTACCTCGCGAGAGTGGCGAAGGAGCGAGCACCGAGTAGTCGCGCCCTGCTCGCCGAGTCGTTGCGAGCTCGGCCCGGGGGCCCCACGCAAAGCGCGGGGGGCGCGGAGGCTGGGCCGGAGCGCCTTAAAAATGACTAGCGCGCTGCTCGAGACCAGCAAACTGGGCAAGTTTTTTGGGCGGTTTGCGGCCAACGAAGATATCGACTTCTCGGTTGCTCCGGGCGAACTGCGGGCGGTGATCGGGCCGAACGGGGCCGGGAAGACGACGTTCTTTAATATGCTCTCCGGGACGACCGATGCGACTCGCGGCAGCATCGTGTTCAAAGGCGCCGACATCACGCGCGTCAGCGGCACGCAGCGCGTCCATTTGGGCATCGCGAAGGCCTTTCAGACGGCGAACCTCTATCCCGAGCAGACCGTGCTGCAGAACTGTCGCCTCGCCGCGCTGGCGCACGAGCAAGGCACCTTCGCGCTCGAGGTCGTACGCCGCTCGCGGCGGCTGCTCGTCATCGACGAGATCGCCGAACGCGCGATCGAACAGCTCGATCTCGGCAACGTCGCCGACGTACGTTCGGGCGACCTCGCCCACGGCGACAAGAAGCGCCTCGACATTGCGATCGCGCTCGCGACCCAGCCCGAGATCCTCTTACTCGACGAGCCGGTCGCGGGAATGTCGCGCGACGACGCGCGCAAGACCGGAGCGCTGGTGCGCAAGCTCGCCGACACCATCACGGTGCTGATCATCGAACACGACATGGATATGATCATGGGCATCTCGGATTCGATCACGGTGCTCGAGTCCGGGCGCGTTCTCGCGACCGGCACGCCGGCCGAAATCCGGGCCAACCAACAGGTGCAGAACGCCTACCTCGGCGGGCACAGCGAAGCGGAGCTCGAGGCGTGATGGCCGCGGAACCGCTGCTCGCGCTCGACCGGGTCGAGAGCTACTACGGCGAAAGCCACATCCTCAAATCGGTGTCGCTGACCGTCGGCGCCGGCGAGACCGTCGCATTGCTCGGGCGCAACGGCGTCGGGAAAACGACGACGCTCAAGTCGATCGTCGGTTGGGTGAAGCCGCGCAGCGGGAGCGTCAAGCTCGGCGGCGAGGAAATCGCCGGCTCGGACATGATGACGATCGCGCGCAAGGGCATCTCGCTGGTCCCCGAAGAGCGCCGCATCTTCACCAACCTGACCGTCGCGGAGAATCTCCGCCTCGCGCAGATCACGGCGCGCCGGCCCGGCTGGACGCTCGAGCGCGTCTACGAACGCTTCCCGCGTCTGCGCGATCGGCTCGCCAACAAGGGCGACGAGATCTCCGGCGGCGAGAAGCAAATGCTCGCGATCGCCCGCGCGCTCGTGCAAGATACGCGCGTGCTGCTGCTCGACGAGCCGACCGAAGGGCTCGCGCCGCTCATCGTGCGCGAAGTCGAGGCTTTAATTCGCGAGATCAAAGACGCCGGCATGACGACCTTGCTGGTCGAGCAGAACCTCTTCTCCGCCCTCGCCGTGGCCGACCGCTGCTACATCCTCGACCAAGGCGAAATCGTCTACGAAGGCACGCCCTCCGACTTACGCGAGAACGAAGAGATACTCAAGCGCTACCTTCACGTTTAAAGGCGCTGCGCCCCGGGCTCCGCGCCCCCCACGCGATGCGTGGGCCCCCCGGTCCGAGCTCGCAACGACGTCGCCGCAAGGCACGATAACGCGGTGCTCGCTCCGCCACCGGTGTCGCGTAGCTATTAATCCGGCCGGGCGAAGGCCACTGTTTGGTGGATCTCGCGGTCGTTCGTCCAGAAGCGCTCGCCGTCGAAGGCGAGGCCTCGGGCGTGGAAATTGATCGTCGCGAGATCGACCGCGACCGGTGCGTTGCCGCGCGCGTCGACGCGCGTTAGGTAGTACGGTCCGGTTTTCTCGTCATCGGTCGTCACGCAGTAGAAACACCCGCCGACGATCGTGTGCCCGCAGATCTGGTGCGGCACCGGCACGACCGTGCCCGGGTGCCCCGCTTCGTCGAGCGCGATGATGCGCTGATTGTACCACTGGCTGACGAACAACCGGTCGCCGTCGTACGACAGATGCGACCCGGTATCGTCGGGGCACGGGATCGCGCCGCTGTTGCGCAGGCCGTGGCCGGGAATGGCGCGGAAAATCGTGCGGTGATCCTCGGCGGTCTGACCGAGCAGCACGCGCAACTCGTCGCCCGCGACCGTCATCCCCCACGGCTTGCCGGGGACGCTCATCTCCTCGCTCACGGTCCAGGTGTTCGGGTTGAGCGCATACAGGCGATCGGTTTCGATCGAACCGAGCCACAAGCTCGCTCCGTCGAACGCGATCGCTTGCGGGCGCAACGTCGGCGCGTTTAAGCGCAGCAGCTCGACGATCTGATCCGGTGCGGTTTGATTCATTGGCGGAAGCCCTTTCAAGAGCGCGTTGTATTACTCGTCAAGTGTGGTGAGGTCGCCGAGTTCGATACCCAGATGTTGGGCGCGCAACACGCGGCGCATGATCTTGCCGCTGCGCGTCTTGGGAAGTTTCGCAACGATGTCGATCCGCTGCGGTGCCCCGATCGGGCCGAGTTCGCGACGAACGTGCGCGATCAAATCGCTCGCGAGCCGATCGCTGCCGGCATATCCGGCCCGCAGCACGACGTAGGCGACGATCGATTCACCTTTGATCTCGTCGGGCACGCCGAACACGCCGGCTTCGCCGCAAGCGGGATGCGAGACCAGCGCGCTCTCGACATCGGCGGTCGCCAAGCGGTGGCCCGCGACGCTCAGCACGTCGTCGGCGCGGCCGAGCACGCTGACGAAGCCGTCGTCGTCGATCGTCGAAACGTCGCCCGCCGTATAGACACCCGGAATGACGTCGAAGTAGCGCGCGAAGCGCTCGCTATCGCCCCACACGCCGGCGAACATGTGCGGCGCCGGGGTCTCGAGCACGAGCAGGCCGCCCTGATTCGGCGGCAACTCGCGTCCGTCGTTGTGGCGAACGCTGAATTTCAACGGGCCGAAGGCCTTCCCGCTGCGATCGGGGCGGATCGTATCGGTCGGCAAATACCCGATGCTGGGCGCGGCGAGTTCGGTCTGCCACCACTGATTGCACACCGCCGCGTTGCGTCGCCCCAGCACGTCGTAGAGGAAGTGCCAGGCTTCGGGATTGAGCGGTTCGCCCGCGCAAAACATCGCTTGCAGCGATGAGAGGTCGTAGCGGTCGGCGTTGCTCGCGCCGAAGCGCATCAGCATGCGCGCGAGCGTCGGCGAGGTGTAAAACTTCGAGACGCGCTTGCGTTCGATCAACTCGTAGACGATTGCGGGATGCGGATAGTCGGGCGAACCTTCGCGCAGGATCACGCGATAGCGGTTGGCGAGCGCGCCGTAGACCATCAGCGAATGGCCGACGATCCAACCGATGTCACTCGTGCACCAATAGGCGTCGTCGGGCGTGATGCCGGTCGTGAGCCGCAGCAAGGTGCTCGCGCCGGTAAGATAACCGCCGTGCGGCATCACGACGCCCTTCGGCTTGCCGGTCGTGCCGCTCGTGTAGAGGATGAACAGCGGATGTTCGGCCGCCACCATGTGCGGATCGCACGTCGCCGGCTGCGCGGCGGCATAGGCGACGAAGTCCACCTCGCGCGCGTCGGCCGGCGCGCCGCCGGCGCGACGCCACACGACGACGCGCCGGATCTGCGGCAAGCGCGCGACGGCCTCATCGACGATCGATTTGAGGTCGACTGCCTTGCCGCGGCGGTACGTTACGTCGGCGGCGATCAGAATCGTCGCGCCCGCATCTTCGACCCGGTCGCTGAGCGCGGTCGCACCGAGTCCGGCGTAGACCACCGAGTGGATCGCGCCGATGCGCGCGCAGGCCAGCATCGCGACGATGCCTTCGATCGAGAGCGGCATGTAGATGCAGACGCGGTCGCCGGCGGCGACGCCGTCGGCGCGCAATGCGTTCGCCAGCCGGCAGACCTCGGCCAGCAACTGAGCGTAGGTCACGGTGCGCTCGTCGCCGTCTTCGCCGACGAACTCGTACGCGATCGCAGCGGGATGGGTGGCCGCGTGGCGATCGAGACAACTGACCGTCGCGTTCAAGCGGCCGTCGGGGAACCAATGCGGATCCGCCATCGAGCCGGTGAACGCGGTCTGCGGCACGCGTTCCCACAGCAGGTCGCGCGCGCGCTCGTGCCACCATCCGAACGGATCGGTCAGGGCGTCGGCGACCCATTCGTCGTGGTCCGGAATGCCGAACCAGTTGAACGTCGCCGGCGGCGGCGCGTACCGGCCGTCGCTCGCTAGTAACCCCTCGATATAGCCCGTCATCGGCGCCTCAGACTTTGATGTAATCGTGTTGGGTGATCGTCGGTCCGTTCGGTCCGTTCGTCACGTGGAACGTCGCCACGTACGTTCCGCGTCCCGAAACGATGTCGGCGTCGATCGTCACGCCCGAAGCGTCGGAGCGGCTGACCCGCAGCGACGTAATACGCGCATCCTTGTCGAGGAACGCTTCTTCCTTGAGGCTGAGGCTGCGATCTCCACCGAGCGCCGCATACGCGCCGTTCTCATCGCCCGCGATCAAACTCGACAGATAACGACGTACCAGCGCGATGCTCGGATCGCCCGGTGGCGCGGGCTTGGGCGAGGGCGGCGGCTTGACGCCCGGCGTCGCTGACGGCGAGGGCAATGGCGACGGCGAGGGCGTGACGGCCGCCCGCGGCGTGGGCGAGGGCGGGGGCGCCGACGGCAACGGCGACGGCAGCGCAAGCGGGGAGGCGGTCGCGGCGGCCGTCGCCGCCGGCGCGGGCCTCGGCGTAGGCGCGGCTGAGGGCGAGGGCTTCGCGGACGGCGCCGGCGAGGGGGAGGGCAGCGGCGGAAGCGTACCGAGCGGGGTCGGCGTACTCGCGGCGACCGGCGTTACCGCCGGTGCCGACGTCGCGCCGAGTTCGGGCAGCGCGCCGCGATTTTGGAACGCCGAGATAAGCGCGCCGATGCCGAGACCCGCCACGACGACGCCGATCACGAGGGCCGCGGTCGGCAACGGACCGCCGCCGGTCCCTCCGCCGCGCGCGGGCTTCGGGGACGACGGACGGCGGCGGCGCGGCGCTGGCTCGGGCATCGCTTCGCGCTTTCCGCGCAGTCGGCAAGAGGCCTTGCCGCCGCGCGCGAATGCGGCTGTTCATGATTCGGGTCCGCGTCCCGATCGACGTCAACGCCGTCCTGTGCGCCGATTCGACCGCTTTCGCCCTCGCAACGCCGCTTCGTGTCGGCGAACTCCTCACGCATGCCGTGCTCGACGCGCTCGGCCCGCGCGCGCCGCAAGACAAGCGCGAGCGGATGGTCGCGAGCACGCACGCCGGTCTCAACGCGGGCGCCTTCATCGTCGAAATCGATGGACGCGTCTACGACCATTGCGACGATGTCGCGGTGGTCGCGGGTATCGCTCTGCTGCGGTTCTACCGCCGCGAACGCCGCGACACCGCGGCATGACGTGATCGACGGCGAGGGCGGCCTCCCGGTAACCGTCGCCGGGCTCTTCGGCGCAACCTACTCGCTCTACGTGCGCCGGTTCGGACTCTACGCGCTCTTGGCGCTGGCCGCGCTCGGCGTCGAATACGTCGTCGACGTCGAGTTGCTCCAAGATACCGGACTCGCGATCGGGCTGAACATCATCGTCGGGTCGTTCCTGGCCGCGACCGTCTCGATCGGCGTTGCGTTCGATCTCGCCCGCAAACCGGCCGACTGGAGCACGATCGTCACCGCGGCCTCGCTGCGCTGGGGCGTCGTCGCGGCCGTCGCCCTGGTCTCGCAGCTGGTCTTCATGCTGTTCGAACCGTACGTGGTGTTGCCGCCCGAAGAGACCGGTTACGGCCTGCTGCTGTTGCCGTTTATTGCGCTCTGGGGCGCGATCGGGATCGCCGAGGTCGTGGCTGCAATCGAACCAACGAAGAGCCGGCTGACCTTGCCGCTGCGCGCGCTCGGCAAGGCGCTCGCGGTTTCGGGACGGTTCGCGAACGTCGGCCGGCTGCTGCTGCTCTCGATGGTGATGTGCCTGCCGTTGTTTGCGGAAAATGTGCTCTACGCTCACCTGCAGACGCGCGGCATCGCGCACGCCGGGTTTTGGGCCAGCATGCCGATCGACGCGCTCGCGGCCGGTCCGTTGCAAGCACTCGCGACGATCTTCTACATCGATTTCTTGCGCCGCGCGAAACGGTGATCCCGCGTTCTAGCGGCCGGCACGTTTTCCGTATACCATAGGCCGGAATGTCTGCCCGCTCGTTCGCCGGCCCGGTGCTCGCCGTGTCCTTTTTCGCGCTCGCGACCGCCGCACGCGCCGACGCCCCACAGCAAGCGTACGCGATGAGCGGCGTCGATACGTTCAACGCCGCCGGCCGTGAAGTCCGCACGGAGATCACCTACGCCGGCACGCAGCGCCTGACGATCCGGCACGACGGCCCGCGAACGCGCTTCACCGCCGATGCGAGCTACGACCGGCGCGAGGGTGGGACCGCCACGCACGCGACGGCGTCCTTCTCCTCGACATTGCTGCCCGGTGGCCAGCAGCGCGATGACGGCGACGGCGATCCGGACTATCTGACGATTCTCAACCAGCCGTTCTCGATCGAACTGGACGCGCCGACCTTGCGCGACCTGCGCAACTTGGCCGGCGCCGTGCCGTTCGATTTTCCCTCGCCGATGACCGGCGCGCCGCTGCACGGGTCGCTACGCCGCTTGCCCGACGGTCTTTTGGGCGGCCGGCGCGTGCTCGGGATCGCCTTCACCGCGCACGGGCCGATCGACGGCGCTCCGCCCGACCGCCCGGAGTTGGCACTCCACGGCTCGATCTCGATGAACGGCACCGCCTATTACGCCTACGCCGACGCCCTGCTTTTGGCGCTCGATGCGACGCTCGATATCGAGGGGCGCATCGCCGGCGGCGGCCAGACCGAACCGGTCACGATCGTCTACAAACGCACGATCCGCCCGCAAGCGCCTTAGGGCGACCCGGGAAGATCGGCCTTTTCTTCCGAAATTGCGAAACCGCCGCTCCTGCGAGCGCGGTTAGGTCTCGTGATGAGTGCGCTCGCACCGATCCTTGGGGATTACCGTTTGTCCGCTCCGGCGATGACGCCGCAACCGGTTCGCCACGTCAAGGGCGTTCCCGGTCCCGAGAACTTCGAACAGATCGTCGACGACTATCAGCGCCGGCTCTATGGCTTCGCGCTGCGCATGACCGGCAATCGTGAAGATGCCGAGGAGATCGTCCAGGACTCGTTCGTGCGCGCCTACCGGGCACTGGCAAAGATGGATTCGCAGCAGCGCGCCGAGTTGCGCCTGCAACCGTGGCTCTACACGATCACCCTGAACGTCACGCGCAACCGCCTGCGCTCGAAGCGCCCGACCAACGTCGCGCTCGATTCGCTGGCCGACCCCGATGCGTTGCTCAACGAGACCCAGGAGGGGCCCGACCAGCCCGAGGCGATCGTCGACCGCGCCGCCGACATGGTGCTCGTCGAGCAAGCGCTCTTGCAGTTGCCGATGCATCTGCGCGCCGCCGCGACCTTGCGCTTCATCGAAGGCCGCAGCCATCCCGAGATCGCCGAGATTCTCAACCAGCCGATCGGCACCGTGAAATCGCACGTCCACCGGGCGGTGCGGATTCTGCGCCGCATCCTGGGCCCCCAAGTCGGCCGGATCGTTGCCGAGAGTTCCACGAACGAGGAGGAAGACTAGATGCGCTGCTGCGATGTGGAACGTCTCTGGGATGACATGCGCGACGCGCTGCAACCGCACCGCGAAGCGGTGATCAAGCATCTGCGCGCGTGCCCGCCGTGCCAGGCGCTTTACGAACAATACGAAGGCATCGCGTACTGCCTGACTTGCCTGCCGCCGCCGGTTCCGCCCGCGACGCTCGTCCCGAAGATCATCGAACACATCCGCTCGGCCGTTAAAGCAACCGTGCCCGACAGCGTCGCGAAGGTGCACTCGCCGATCGGCCTGTTGTTCGTCGCCTTCCGCGAGAGCGGCATCACCTACGTCGCGCTCGACCGCGGCGAAGGCGACGAAGCGGCGTTCCAGCGCATCAAAGTCCGGCTCGGCCGCAGCGTCGTTCCGTCGACGGCACCGGCCTGGGTCTCCGAGACGATCGCGGCCTTCTTCCGCAACCACACCTCCGATCTCGAACGCGTCGATATCAGCGATCTCACGCCGTTCGAACAAGCGACGCTGCGCGCCACCGCGCAAATTCCGGCCGGCGAAGTGCGCAGCTACGGCTGGGTCGCGGCGGCGATCGGCCAGCCCAACGCCGCGCGCGCGGTCGGCGGCGTCATGGCCCGCAACCCGGTGCCGCTGCTCTACCCCTGCCACCGCGTCGTCGACTGCGAAGGACGCCTGCACAACTACGAGTACGGCGTCGAAGTGAAGGCCCGGATTCTCGAACTCGAAGGCTGCAGCAGCTACAAGCGCTGACCCCCGTCAGCCGCGGGCTGCGGCGGTGCAGATGAGATGGAGTTCGCGCCAGTCGAGCAGGTCGTTGATCTCGATCGACGGGCGGTAGTTGGGATCGTCGATGCCGAGCAGCGCGCGTTCTTCGGCGGCGATGCCTTCGGGTTTTTGACGGACCGCGAGCACCGCGTTGTGCTCGGCGACCTCAGTTGCGCTCGCCCGCGCGTGGGCGGCGAACCACGCCTCAAAGCGCGGATACGGCGGCAGTTCGGCGTGGATGTGCGCGATCGCGAGGTCGAGATCGAGGCCCACTTGCGCGGCAAACGCGGTGTCAAAGCCGCTCGCGCGGCCCGAACGCCAGCCCTCGTAGAGCGCCCCGGTCCCCGCCAGCGTCGCCTTCATCCAGAAGCGCGGCAGATGCAGCAGGCCGAGCGGTCCGCTGCTCTGCGAGCTCAGGGCCGGCACGACCGGCCCGGGATTCCCGGCCACCGCGCGCGCGTGGACGGCCGCCCAATCGTCGAGCGCGTTGAGCAGCGCCGTGCGGCGTTCGTCCGAGTCCGGTAGCCCGAGCGCGGCGCAGCTCGCTGCGGCCCGCTCGGGGTTGCGCAGACGGCCGGCGACCGTCGCGTTCGTTGCGGCGATCGACGCGGCGTCGAGCCGGGCGGCGTTGCCGCGCACCCAAACCTCGAACGCTTGATACGACGGCAGGGTCGCGAGAAACGCGAACGTCGCTTCGGCGTCGAGCGCGATACCGTCGATCACGTCGCGATCCGTGCCGTCGTAGCCGGTCACGTAGCCGGCGGGCAGCAGGTCAACGCGAGCGAGAAGCGCCTTCAGCCAGAGCCGGGGCAAATGCGCGACGCCCAGCGGCCCGCGCACGATCGAGGCGGCGAGCGGTACGATTGTATCCATGCCGCCTGCTCGGGCGCCGGACCAGCGCTTCCCTGCAGCGGGGGATCGAACGGGTACGAGAAATCTAGCGCATATATGACACGCACGCTTCTTGCGGCAACGCTGCTCGCACTCGGCCTCGCGCAGCCTGCGCTGGCCCTGGAAGGCACGCTCGACCGCTCCCATACCCAGGCGGAGTTCGTCGTTCTCCATATGCAGCTGGATAAAGTGCACGGTCAGATTCCGCTGCAATCGGGAACGGCAACGCTCGGACCGGATAATTTGCCGACGGCGCTGACGGCGGTCTTCGACGTCGCCGCGGTGACGTCGCAAAACGATCGCCGCGACCAGGACCTCCGGGACAACTACTTTGAAGTCGCGCAATTCCCGACAATCACGTTCGTCGAGCGGAGCATCAAGGGCACGCCGGACGCCTTCTCGCTTACCGGCGACCTGACGATCCACGGCGTGACCAAATCGGTCGTGCTGGCGGGCAAAATCGACGGCGTCGCAACGATCAACGGCAAGAAGCACGTCGCGTTTACCGGTACGACGACGATCGACCGCCGCGATTACGGCATGACGCTCGTGAAGTTCATCGACAACCAGCTGTTCGTCGGCTATCCGGTCACGATCAATTTCGAAGCCGGCGTTGCGGAACGCTAGCGCGAGCATGCTACGCGCCTTCGTCGCGGCCGTCGCCGTGCTGCTCGCGGCCGCGCCCGCGTCCGCGACCGATTTCACCCTGGACAAGGCGCACACGCAAGCGGAATTCGCCGTCACCCACCTCGGGCTCGGCCGGGTCCGCGGCCAACTGCCGCTCATTTCCGGCACCCTGACCACGGGCGCGAACGGTCTGCCGACCGCCGCGCAGGCAACGTTCGACGTCACGACGCTCGAAACGTACGACGACAACCGCAATCGTTCGCTGCGCGAAAAGTACTTCGAAGCCACGACCTATCCGACGGTCACGTTCGTCGAGCGGAAGATCGCCGGAACGCCCGCAAACTTCGCGCTCACCGGCGATCTCACGATCCACGGGATCACCAAATCGGTGACGCTCAACGGGAAGATCGACGGCGTGCAGACGATCCGCGGCAAGCAGAACATCGCCTACAGCGCGACGACGTCGATCGACCGGCGCGACTTCGGCATCACCTTCGGTCCGATGCTCGACAACCAGCTGATCGCAGGCTACGACGTCGCGATCGATCTCGAGGCCACCGCGATCGAGAAATAGGGCGGCAGGATATCGAGACGGCCTCGCAAATGCCGCCATCACATTACGTCCGCGGCCCCTTCAGACGACAGATGTAGCGAAGGATAACAGGCGGACAAGAGGAGGTGGTCATCGTTACTAGCGAGTGTTCTCAACCTGGTTTCACGATGATTGGAGGTGCTCGGACCTAGTCCGGGCAGCCTTCGAAAGCGCAAACCCTTGTCCGCCGGCTGATCGTCAGCCGGCTTTTTTTTTCCCTCGGTCCGCCCCCGGAAGGGACGCCCCGGGCCGCAAAGCGAAAGAACGCAGGTTTCGTGCATACCGAGCGCGACCCGCGCGTGAACGCCATCCCGGATATCCACGGCCACGCCAAGGGCGAACACAAGCCCTACGCCGAGGAACGTCCCCTGCCCCTGACGGCGCGCATGCTGTTCCTGTGGTTTTTCCACGCCTGCCGGCGCGGATATCCGCGTTTTCTGATGGTCTCCGACCACATGAATTCGCTGACGTTCGAAGATCCGGCCTCGGTCAACCTCGTCCGGCGCGCCCTCAAACTGGCCCAGGCCGGCGATCTGTACGGCGCCGCCGAGACCGCCAACGTCGACGTCGTGCACGCCCAGGTCGTCTCGGAAGGCCTGCGCCGCGGCATGCGCTTCTCGATCGGCGCCGAGGTCGACAACGATCCGCGCGCACGGCCCGACGCCCAGAACATCGTCGATGCGATGCGGCCCGACGGCCTCATCCGCTCGGTCCATTTCATCCCGATCGAGCACCCCGTCCACGGCCCCAACTGGAATTGGCCGTTCGATAATCCCGAATTTGCCGGGCTCTACGACCAGATCGGCACCGAAAAGACCTGGGAGCTCTACATGGGCGTGCTGCTCGACGCCCTCGAGCGGCTGCCCGGCAACATCGTCGGCCACTTCTACGTCCCGGCGATCTTCGGCCACTGGCCCGACGACGCGACGCTCGAACGCTACGAAGACCAGATGCTCGATATCGCCGAACGCCAAGGCCTGGCGGTCGAGTTCAACACGCGCTTTCTCTATCGCGACCATCCCGATGAAGAGAAGCGGCGCTATCTCGACGCGAACCGCCGCCTGCTGCGGAAGGCGAAAGCGCGCGGCGTCGGCATCGCCGTCGGCGCGGACGCGCATAGCCCGCGCGATCAAGCCGGCTGCTTCGACGTCGTCCTCGACGTCCTCGATGAGCTTGAGATCAACGAGATCGTCTTCCCGATCGGCGGCCGCCTCGCACGCGTCGCCCTGCGCTACGTGAAGCCCGTCGAGCCCGAACCCCCGCCGCCGCCTCCGCCCCCGCCGCCGGCCCCCGAACCTGTACCGCCGGTTGCCGCAGCAAGCGCACCGGCGGCCAAGCCGGCCGCCAAACCGGCCCGAAAGCCACGCCCGGTCGCCGAACCGGCGCCGGCCGCTGAGGAAGCGGCTCCGGCCGAGGTCGCCGCGCCGCCGGTGCCGGCGGCCGCCCCGGCCAAACCCAAGCGCGCCAAACCCGCGGCGGCATCCGCGCCGGTCGAACTCCAGGCGGCTCCAGCGGCTCCGGCGGCTCCCGCGGCGAAACCAGCGCGCGCGGCCAAGGGTGTTGCGCCCGTCAAGCCGGCCCCGGCGCCGGTCACGCCGCCCACAAAGAAAGCGCCGGCGCCGAAGCCCCCGGCCCCCAAGCCTCCGCCGCCCAAGCCGCCTGCGACCAAGACACCGGCCAAAAAAGCCGCGCCGGTCAAAGCCGCCGCCGTCAAAAAAGCTGCGCCCGCGAAAAAGGCTGTGCCGGCCAAAAAGGCCGTCCCGGTCAAGAAGGCCCCCGCGAAGAAAGCGGCGCCCGTCAAAAAGGCCGCCGTGAAGAAGGCCGCGCCGGCCAAGAAGGCTGCGCCCAAGAAGGCCGCACCCGCCAAGAAGGCGCCGCCGAAAAAGGCCGCGCCGAAGAAACCGGTGCGCCCGGTCGCCAAGCGCGCGCCGGCCAAAAAGACGCCGCCGCCGAAGCCTGCGGCGAAAAAATCCTCGGCCAAGAAGCCGGCGGCGAAGCGGCGCTGACTGCAGCGCGGATCGGCGCACTGCTGTGCGCCCTGACCCTCGGCGCTTGCACGCGGGTCGGCGATCTCGCCCCCACGGCCGCCGGCGGGACGCTGCGCATTGCGACGCAGCGTTCGCCCAACACGCTCGATCCGTTGCTGGCGGCAAATACGACCGAAGCGATGCTCAACCGGCTCTCGTTCGATCCGCTGCTCTCGGTCGACAGCAGCGGGAAACACGTCGTGCCGATTCTCGCGACGGTCGTGCCGACGTCCGCCAACGGCGGGATCAGCGCCGATGGGAAAACGATCACGTACCATCTGCGCGCCGGCGTGCGCTGGCAGGACGGCGTGCCCTTCACCAGCCGCGATGTGAAATTCACTTGGCAAGCGATCATGAACGATGCCAACAACGTCACCAGCCGCAACGGCTACGAGCGCGTTGCGGCCGTCGAGACGCCCGACGCGACGACGGTCGTGTTCCGGCTCAAAGCGCCGTTCGCGCCGTTCGTCAACACGGTTTTCGCCGAGAGCGACAGCCCCTACGAGATCGTGCCGGCGCATCTGCTCGCGCGCTACCCCAACGTCAACCATGTCCCGTTCAACGAGCTGCCGATCGGCACGGGGCCGTTCCGCGTCGTGCGCTGGGTGCACGGCGATCACGTCGACCTCATCGCCAACGACGACTATTTCCGCGGCAAGCCGAAACTGCGCCGCATCGTCGTGCGCGACATCCCCGACGAAAACACGTCGATCGACGCGCTGCGCACCCACGACGTCGATTGGATCTTCGAGGCGTCGCCGCAAACGATCAACGCGCTGCGGCCGCTCGACGCCGCCGGCACGATCAAGCTGACGTTCGTCGACGCGCCCTCGACCTACCGCATCTACATGAACCTCACGCGGCCCGCCCTGCGCGACGTCCGGGTGCGCCAAGCAGTCGACTACGCGATCGACAAAAAGGCCTTGGTCGACCGGCTCACCGGCGGAACCGCGATTGCGGGGACGTCCGACCAGCCGCCGTTCTCCCCCTACTACGAGCCCGACGTCCAGATCTACCGGCGCGACCCGGAGAAGGCCAAGGCGCTCCTGCGCGCCGCCGGGTACACCTTCGGTCCCGACGGCAGCGCGCTCAAAGACGGCCGCCCGTTGACCTTGCAGCTGTCGTACAACGTCGAAAACGCGACCCGCCGCGCGATCGCGATTCAGGTTCAGGCGATGCTCCGGGCGATCGGAATCGACGCCCCGCTCAAAGGCTACCCGGCGAACGTGATGTTCGCCACCTACGGACAAGGCGGGATATTGACCAACGCCAAATACGATCTGAATATATCCGGCTGGACCGCCGGCTTCGACCCGGACGACTATACGCTCTACGGCTGCGACCAGTTCCCGCCGAAAGGCTCGAACTACGCGCGATACTGCTCGCCGGAAATGCAACGGCTGCAAGCCGCAGCTCTCGGCACGTACGACGAGGCCGACCGCAAGAAGGCCTACTCGGGGATTCAGAAACTGATCGCGCACGACGTTCCGGACATCGAACTCTTCTACTTTCGGTTTCTTCAACCGATCAATCCGGCGTTCAAGAACTTCGCTCCCAATCCGATGAGCGAAGCCTGGAACGCCTTTCTCTGGGAGGTGTGAGCCGATGTCCGACGAGAGTTCGCCGATCGCGCGCATCCCGGAACTGCGCTGGCTCAAGCAGATCATCATCGAACGCGCGCTGACGCGCGGCGAGTATTTGCTCTCGGGCGGCGCGCGCAGCGATTATTACATCGATAAGTTCCGCTTGTTCGCCGATCCGCATATCCTGCGCCGCATCGCGCGGTTGTTCGCGCCGATCGTCGCCGAAACGGGCCCCGATCTGATCGCCGGCACGGAACTCGGCGGCGTGATCATCGCGACCGCGGTCTCGCAGATGACGGGCCTGCCGATGATCGTCGTGCGCAAATCGCCCAAGCAATACGGGGCGTTCGCCGACGAATACGTCGAGGGTCCGTTCGAAGCCGGCCAGCGCGTGCTCCTACTCGAAGACGTCGTCACCAGCGGCCGCGAAGTCCTCGCGGCACGCGCGCGCCTCGAGGAACTCAACCTCAAAGTCGCGGTCTACGCGATCGTTTCGCGCGGCCTCGCGCCCGTCCCATCGTTGATCCAGTTCTCGCTGCCGCGGGGCGAAGCGAAAACCGACAACTAGCTACAGCTCGATGACCGCGTGGTCGTCGGCGACGAGAATCTCGCCCGTGAAGCCGGCGCGCGCGCCCTCGTCGAGGTCGTGGCTGGTGGCGTCTTCGGAGTAGTGCGTCAGGACGAGGCGGCGCGCGCCGGCGGCGCTCGCCATCCGCGCCGCTTCGACCGCCGAGGAATGGCCGCGAGCGCCGCCGACTTCCGCTTCGCCCGCCAACAGCGTCGCCTCGCACAGAAAAACGTCGGTGCCGCGCGCCAGCGCGACGACGCGCTCGTCGGGCGCGGTGTCGGCCGAATAGGTGATGCTGCGGCCGCCGCTCTCATAGCGGATCGCAAACGACGGAATGTAGTGCGTGGTCGGCGCGAAATGCAGCACGCCCGGACCCATCGGCAGCGGCCGCTCGGGATCGAACTCGTGCATCTCGAACGCCTCGTCGAGGAAATCGCCGTTGCCTTCGCCCGAAAAGCTGGCCGTCATCGCGCGCAGCATCGCGAGCCCGCCGGGCGGCATCCACACCGGCAGACGGGCCGTGCGGCGCTTCTTGCCGTAGCGAACCGCGTAGCGCAGCGGAATCAAGTCGAGGAAGTGGTCGGCGTGCATGTGGCTGATCACGACCGCATCGATCCGATCGTAATCGGCATAACGCCGCATATTGGCGAACGCTCCGGTCCCGAAGTCGAGCGAAAACGCGAACCCACCGTCATCGATGAGGTACGCGGAACACGCTTTGCCGATGCGCGGCACCGAGCAGCTCGACCCGGCGACCGTAACGCGCAAGCCGCCTACAGAGATGAGAGAACCTCGGCGGCGTGACCCTCGACCTTCACCTTCGGCCAGACTTTGACCACGGCACCGGCCTTGATGAGGAACGTCGAGCGCTGGATGCCGAGCGACTTCTTGCCGTACATGTTCTTCTCAACGATCACGCCGAAGGCGTCGCAAATCTCGGACCCGACGTCGGCTAGCAGCGCGAACGGAACCTCGTACTTCGCTTTGAACTTGGCTTGGCTAGTCACCGTGTCACGGCTTACCCCCACAACGGCGACCCCCTTCTTCGCGAACGCTGCGTGAAGGTCGCGGAACTGGATCGTCTCGTTGGTGCAGCCGGGGGTATCGGCTCTGGGGTAAAAGTAGACGACGACGGCCTTCTTGGCGAATTCGGCCAAGCGAACCGGCTTGCCGGTGTCGTCGTCCGCGCCGATGTCGGGTACCGGCGCTCCGGGTTGCAGCATGAATAGCCCCTCTTATGTGGTTTCCGCGCCCTTCGCGAACGGGGTTGCTCGGGTCTCTCGACGAGGCGCCCCTGAACGAAATTGTGACAAAGGGACGATAAACAGGAGCCGGTCGAACGGCTCCATATCGTCGAAGGCGTTGATGTGGACGAAGGCGCCCTTGCGCCAAACCGCCAGCGCCACGCAGTGCTGGGCCGGCGGGGGCTGCGGGACCTCGCCCTGGGGCCGCTCGCCGACGTTGTAATCCTCGTCGCCGAACTCGATCCGCGCCCGCGTTCCCGGAAAACGTGACAGGCCCGCGAAGGCGGGCGCCGCGAGCGACGAGGTCGAGAACGTCTGGATCGCCTCGAACTGGCGCCCGACCGAGCCGGCGAAGGCGTCGTCCTGGACGCGCATTACGACCTGCAGCTTGGGGTTGCGGCCGCGGGCGCCCAGCGCCACCTCGAGGTTCCCTGTATCGCTCGAGGTGATCGCGATCAGGGCGCGCGCGACGGGCAGATTGCACAGGTCGAGCGTGCCGTCGCGCGTGGCGTCGGCCGTCAGCAACTCGATCATCCGGACCCGCGACTGCTCGACGACCTCGGCCTCGGGGACCGGATCGATCACCACGACCGGCTGGCGCAGCATCTGCAAGAACTCGATGACGCGCGTACCGACGTTGCCCGCGCCGCAGACGATGACGTGCGAGCGCGTCCGGATCTGGCGTAGACCCTGGAGCGCGTTGAATTGGGCCCGGGTGAGCGCGGTGGTCACGAAAGCGATCGAGATCCCCGAGAAGGCCACGCCGAGCACCTCGAGCACCATCGTCGCCAACATCCCGAGGTGAGTCGTCGGCGTGATGTCGCCGTAGCCGGTCGTCGTCATCGTCGTGGTGACGAAATAGGCGGCCGTGATCGGGTCCTTTTTCAGCACGAAGGCGAAAAAGACGGTCGAGACGAGGAACACCACCGCGGCCGCGGCGATCAGCCCCTGAATCACGGGGTCCAAATGCCGGGCCTGCTGCGCGATGCCGTCGGCCATCCGCTTGAGGCTGAAGGTCGAGCGCTGCACCGCCTCGTCGGACTTCGCGGCGGTGAGCAAGAGGTAGCGCAATTCGCCGAACACGACGACCTTTTCGCCCGCGACGAAACGGCGGGCCGGATCGTATTCGGCGTTGCCCTCGACCGCGATGACGCGCATTTTGAGCGACGCCTGCGCCTCCGCGCGGTTCATCCCGACGATCGAAAAACGCTCGGCCGGCCGCTCGGAGAACCCGCACAGCACGCCGTCCAAATCGGGGAACTGCAGCGCGTAGAAGCACGACGGGTCGAGCGCCGCGCCGACGATCGTCGCGGCGGCGTGCGAGGCCAGCGATAAGACCGAACAGTTGGGCAGATTCTGCTCGATCTTGCGTGCGAGCGTGCGGTTGAACTGACGCAACACGATGCGGATCTTGGGGTTGATGTCGCGCGCCTTGAGCGCCACCTGGAGATTGACGCGGTCGTCTTCGGCCAGCGCCATGAGCGAAAGCGCTTCCGGAACGCCGACCTGACGGAGCGACTCGTAGTCGTTGGGGGCAAACGGCAGGTACTCGCACTTGAGCCGTTCGATTTGCTTGGCCAGTTCGTGGTCGTGCGGCCACACGAGGGCGACGCGGTGGCCCTCGGTGGAACAGAGCTCCTCGCACACCCGAACGGCAAGAGCATCACCACCTACGACCAGAATCAGAGGGATGTCGCTCATGACCGCCCCTTCAACGCAAGGCCCCCATCCGCTTGCGGAACGCCTGATTCACGCGTACCTCGCCGCGCAGCTGAGCGGACCGGTGCTCGAGATCGCGGCCGGACGCGGTCGCAGCACCCAGGCCTTCGTTGCGGCCGGCATTCCGATCGTCGCGACCGCCGACGCCGATCCGTACACCCAACTGCCGGGCGCGCGCGACGAGTACGCCGCGGCCTTCTCCTCGCACGGTTACTTGCACGGTGCCGCCGCCAAGGTGCGCGCCGGGTTCGCCGAACTCCGGCGCGTGCTGCGGCCCGGCGCGCCGGCGTTCGTCACGCTCGGCTCGATCCACGACGAGCGCTTCGGCTTCGGCGAAGCGCTCGATGAATGGACGTTCGCCCCCGGCGACGGCCCCGAAAAGGGCGTCCCGCACGCCTACTTCGACCGCGACGAAATCCAACGTCTGCTCGCCGGCTTCAAAATCGACGCGCTCGAAGAAGTGGACGCCGCCGAAATAATCGGCACCTGGGCCCATCCGCCGGACGAGCGGCCGCCGCGAATCCTGCATTGGTTTGTGAATGCGCGAAAGAGCTAGTAGGTCGGCACGGACGGATCGACGACGTGGCTCCACGCGTCGATGCCGCCGGCGACATTGACGGCCTGCGGGAAACCGTTCCCGTTGAGGAATGCCGTGACGCGCGCGCTGCGAAAACCGCCGTGACACAGCACCGCGATCGGCGTCTCCGGCGGCAATTCGGCAAGCCGCTGCGGCACCTCGCCCATCGGGATCGCAAGCGCCCACGGAATCGATGCGAGCGCCAGCTCGTCCGGTTCGCGCACGTCGAGCAGCACGAAGGGCTCGCCGCCGTCGTGCATCCCGGCGAGTTCGAGCACGCTGATTTCCTTCACGGCGCGCTGCGCGTCGCGATCAGCCCGCTCAAGGGGCTCGACGCGCTGGCGTAGAGCCGCCTGGGCATCCGGCCCGCGAGAAAGGCATTGCGCCCCGCCGCCACGGCGTCGCGCATCGCGAGGGCCATCCGCTCGGGATCCTGCGCGGCCGCGATGCCGGTATTCATCAGCAACGCGTCGATGCCGAGTTCCATTGCGAGCGCCGCGTCGCTGGCCGTGCCGACGCCCGCGTCGACGATCACCGGCACGCGCGCGCGCTCTTTGATGATCGCGATCGAGTACGGATTGCACAGCCCGAGGCCGCTGCCGATCGGCGCGGCGAGCGGCATCACGGCCGCGCAGCCGACGTCTTCGAGCCGCTTGCAGGCGACCGGATCGTCGATGATATACGGCAACACGGTGAAACCGTCGCGCACGAGTTCCTCACACGCGGCGATCGTTTCGCCGGTGTCGGGATAGAGCGTGTCGGGATCGCCGATCACTTCGACCTTGATCAGATCGGTGCCGAGCGCTTCGCGCGCCAGCTTCGCGGTCAGCACCGCGTCTTTCGCGGTGAAGCAGCCGGCGGTATTCGGCAGCAGCGTGTAGCGCGTGCGATCGAGGTGATCGACGAGCGTCTTGCCGGCCGGATCGTCGAGGTGGATGCGCCGGATCGCGACGGTCACGACCTCGGCACCGCTGGCCGCATGCGCGGCCTGCATCACGGGAATCGACGGGTACTTGCCCGTGCCGACGAACAGCCGCGAGCGAAATTCGTAGCGGCCGATGCGCAGCGGCGCGTCTTCTTGCATGTTCATCCTCCGGCGACGGCCACGATGATCTCGAGGCGGTCGCCGTCTTGTAGCCGGCGGGTAGGGTGTTCGGCGCGCGGGACGACCTCGTCGTTGAGCGCGACCGCAATGCCGTCGCCGCGCACCGCCAAGGCCGCCAGCACGGCGGCGACCGTCGCGTCGCTCGCTAGCTCGTGATCGGTGCCGTTGACCGTGAGTCGCATCGCCACCTGAGCTTCGCTCTTTTCAGGCCGCTTCCGGTGCGTCGCGACGCGGATCGAAGGCGGTCAGGTCGACCGGCGAGGGCTCGCCGGCGATCACGGCCGCCAAAGCGACCGCCGTGAGCGGAGCGAGCAGGATGCCGTTGCGGTAGTGGCCGGCCGCGACGACGTACCCGGCAACTGCGGTCGCACCAAGATAGGGGCGGCCATCGTGCGAACCGGGCCGCAGCCCGGCCCACGTTTCGACCAGCGCAAACTCGGCCAGCACGGGCGCGATCCGCAGCGCTGCCGCCAGCAACGTCCGCACGCCGCCCGCCGTCACGCGGACGTCGAAGCCACGCTCGCGGCTCGTCGCCCCGATCAGCAGCCGTCCGTCGTCGCGGGGTACGAGGTAGACGCCCTCGCCCCAGACGAGCGCGTTACCGAAACCGGGCGGAACGGCCAGCGCCAGCATCTCGCCCGCGACCGGCCGCACCGCCACCCGCGCCGCGGCCGGCACCCCGGCCAGGTCGCCGGCCCAGGCACCCGCGGCGTTCACGACCGTCGCGGCGGCCCGAAATCCGTGCTCGGTGCGGATGCCGCGGACGCGGCGTGCGTCGGCTTCGAGCGCCACGCCGTCGTCGCGCTCGAAACGCACCCCCGCAGCGCGGCAAGCCGCGACCAGCGCGCGGCCGAGCCGCCGGTTATCCACGCAGGCTTCGTTCGCCACGTACACGGCGTCGCGCACCGCGGAGCCGAGCATCGCCTCACGCGCCACCGCGCCGTCGCGGCCCACGACGGCGGCGTCGCCGCCGTTTCGCCGGAAGTCCGCGCAGCGCGCGGCCAGCGCCGCGGCTGCCCCCTCGTCGCAGGCGACGTGCAAGGTGCCGGCGTGACGCAAACGCGCGTCGACGCCGGTGCGCGCCAGCAGGTCCGCGACGAACGCCGGATACGCGCGCAGCGAGTCGCGACAGAGTGCGAGCAGCGGCGCGTCGTCGATCGCTTCCGAAAACGGCGCGAGCATCCCGGCCCCGGCCCACGACGCCGCACGCACCGGCTCGCCGCGATCGTAGACCGTCACGCCCGCGCCGCGCTTCGCGAGTTCGTAGGCGATCGCGCATCCGATCAGCCCGCCGCCGATCACGACGACGTCGGGCGCGGCATCTCCCATCGCGCTCAGAGCCCCGTGTAGACCGGACCTTCGCCGCCTTGCGGCGGCACCCAGGTGATGATCTGGTAGGGATCCATGATGTCGCAGGTCTTGCAGTGCACGCAGTTGGCGAAATTCAACTGCAAGCGGCCTTCGATGCGATCGCCGACCTTTGCGAACTGCGGTTCGTAGACCGCGGCGGGGCAAAAATACTGACAGGGATTACCGAATTCGACCGTGCAGCGTTCGGCGCAAACGCCCGCTCCGGCGACGTGCAGATGCGCGGGCTGGCTCTCGTCGTGCATCGTGCCGCTCTTGAAGACGTCGGTCACCTTATCGAACGTCAGCACGTTATCGGGCGCGACGCGGCGTTCGAGCGCACGCGGTACGACGGTGCCGAGCTTGCGCATGCGCGCGTAGCCCTCGCCGCCGGGCAGCTTGTCGCGGAAACCGAAACCGCGACCGCCCGTCAGCGTGCCGAGCGCGGCGTTGAGCATGCCGCCGAAGAGACCGTTCGCGAAGCCGGCGTGAAAATTGCGCGCGCCGTGCATTTCTTCGTACGCCCACGAGCTGCGAAACGCGCGCTCGTACGACGCGAGCGCGGCCGCATCGCTGCGATCGGCGGCGAGCGCCTCGAAGATCGCTTCGGCCGCCAGCATCCCCGACTTGATCGCAAGATGGATGCCTTTGAGGCGCAGCCCGTTGAGAAAGCCCGCGCTGTCGCCGGTCAGGCACAAGCCGTCGGCGTAGAGTCGCGGCATCGCGAACAAGCCGCCTTCGGGAATCGCCTTCGCGCCGTAGCGGATCATCGTGCCGCCCTCGAGCAACGGCCGGATCGCCGGCAGCAACTTCATCTGCTGAAAGAGATTGTGCGGGTCGGTCGTCGGGTCGGCGTAGTCGAGTCCGGTGACGAGACCGATGTCGACGATGTCGCCGTTCATCCCGTAGACCCAGCCGCCGCCGAAGACGTCGGCGGGCAGCGGTGCGCCGAGCGTGTGGATCACGCGGCCCGCGGCGAAGCGCCCGGGGGGAACCTGCCACAATTCCTTGATGCCGACCGCGTAGACTTGCGGCTCGCGGTCGCGGTCGAGCCCCAGCCGCGCGACCGCGGTCTTGGTCAGCGTGCCGCGCGGGCCTTCGGCGAGCACGACGACTTTCGCCAGCAAATCGGGTCCCGGCTCGAAATTGGCCTTCGGGCTGCCGTCGGCGGCGACACCCTTGTCGCCGACCCGCACGCCGACTACCCGCTCGCCGTCCCACAGCAGTTCTTGACCCGGGAAGGCCGGGAACACGTCGGCACCCGCCGCTTCGGCCTTTTCACCGAGCCACTTCGTCAGCCGGTTGAGCGAGGCGACGTATTTGCCGCGATTGTCGAGCACCGGCGGCTGAAAGGGTGCCTCGATCTTCCCGCCGGCGGTGAGAAACCACAGCTGGTCGCTCGCTACCGGCGCGTCGAGACCGCCCGTGATGTCTTCGCCGGGAAAGAGTTCGCGCAGCGCGCGCGGATCGACGACGGCGCCCGAGAGGCCGTGATTGCCGATCTCGCCGCCCTTCTCGATCAGCATCACCGCGAGCTCGCGCCCCGCCGCCGCGGCGAGTTGCCGCAGCCGGATCGCGGTGGCCAGGCCCGCCGGCCCCCCACCGACGATGAGGACGTCGACCTCGAGGCTATCGCGTTCTGCCATAAGGCTGCGTCCTTCGCGTCAAGAGGACGGTGACCATCGCGATTCGCCGTCCAGCCGCCGCAGCGACTCGACGACGGCAACGCGGTGCATCTCCAGCCGCTCGGCGGCCGGGCGCGCGCGCGGCGTCTCGAACGTCAGCGCGCAACCGGCCGCGCGGCGGACGAGCACGAGCCCGAGCGGCAACGCCGGCCCGAAAAACGGCGCCTCGCGGCCGGCGTCGACGACGACCGCCCCGGGCGAGCGCGTCTGGGCCACCTCGGAGCCCGGCGGCCCGAGCTCGAATTCCGGCGTGAAGCGCTGGAGCGGGAAGCCGGCCGCGTCGATCGCGGCGGTCACCGGACGCGCGAACCGGCTCCGGCTGCCCGACGGGGCGGTCTCGTAGAGGTAAAAGCCCTCGGCCTCGTGGTCTTCGTGCAGGTCGATCGCCAGCGCGAACGCGCGGTCGCGGTTGGCAGCGAGCATCGCGCGCGCTTCGGGCGTGTTGCCGCCGCGGCCGAAGCTACGGTTCACGTCCGCGCCCTCGGCGTTGCAGCGGGTTCCGGCCTCAAACCCCGTCGGATTGGTGCAGGGCCAGATCCGGTACGAGAAGCGCGGGTCGAGCAGGCCGTCGCGTACGATCGAGAGCAGGGCCCACGGACCGGCCGGCTCGTCGCCGTGGACCCCGGCCGAAAGCGCCACCACCGGCCGGCGCGGATCGCCCCATTCGGCCAGAAAGAGGGTCCGGGGGGCGCCGATACAGGCGATTTCGCGCAAACGGACGCCCGCGGTGCCGCGCAGCGAGCGCCAAGCCGCCGTCAGCCGCCCGTAGGAGTTCGGTAATATGTCGTCCGTCACGAATGGTTCGCAGGACCGCTTGCCAAAACCACTACTTATGCTGGTTCGACGGCTAAGCGCGGGAGCATTGGGCTTCATCGCAGTTCTGACCCTAGTTTGCGGACGTGTCTCATCGGACACGGGCGACAAGCAGCTTGCGCGCGTCAAAGGCGTCGTCGGCTACCAAGAAAACGCCACCTCGGAGTTCAAGCCGATCTTCGGACGGCTGGACCTCCCCGATGACGCGTACGCGGTAACGAAGCCCAACGCGACGGCCGTTCTGCGCCTCAAGGATTCCTCGGAAATCGACATCGGTGAGAACACCAAAGTTCAAATCGGTGCGTTCAATCCGGCCGAATCCGGGCAAACGAATACGATCGTCCTCAACGGCGGCGCGTTGCACTTCAACATTCGCCATCCGCAAGGCGGGCAATCGAACTACCGGTTCGTGACCGCGACCTCGCAGATCGCCGTGCGCGGCACCGAGGGGTTCCTCGTCGCCGGCGTCAACGGCACGCAGGTCGTCTGCGTCTCGTGCGCGGCGGGCGACGTGTCGGTGCAGGTCGGCCAACAGACCGTTTCGATCGTCAGCAATCAGACGCTCACGGTTCTCGGCAGCAACCCGCTGACCGCGACGACGTCGATCACGACGAACCCGGCCGTGAACAATCCGGCCGTCAATCAGTTCAACAGCAATCAAAATCCGTTCAGCCCGACCACGACGACCACGAGCGCCGATCCGACCGGATCGCTCTCGGGTGCCGGCGGCGGCGCAGCGGGCGCGGGCGCGGGCAGCGCCAGCACCGTCGTGTCGACGGTCGGCGCAGGTGCGGGCGCAGCGGCGGTCGTTTCAACCGTCAAGACCACAGCGACGGCGGCACCGACGACGCCACCCGCCGGCACCCTCGTGCTGCAACTAAGCTTCCCCGGCGCGATCTCATCCTTCCCGTACAGCTTCAACTGGCCGTTCAGCCAGCTCAACGCCACGACCGTTGCATCGTTCAGTTGCTCGCCGTTGGCGGTCATTACGTGCACGTCGCCGATTCAGCAAACGCTGTCGCAAAGTTCGACCGACGTATCCGTCAGCAACGTCACGTCCAGCCTCAACGGCGTGCTGGCGGGGACGCTCAACGGCCCCGGCACCTTCACGCTCTCGGGTTCCGCCAGCGGCTACGTGCTGCCGGCGACGAGCTTCAACGTGTACGGCCCGGTGCTCTTAGTCTCGCCGTCGACCGGACCGATCTCGTTCACGCAAGTGCCGACGACGCAGAACGTCACCGTCACGCAGCTACCCACCGGATCGCAATTGAGCGCCGGGATAACGTGCGCCGGCGGCACGAGTGCCGCCAACGTCACGCTCGCCGGCGCGAGCGGACCGAGCCCCCTCACCTTCTCGATCACCGCGCACAGCGCGTCGACGGGTGTCACCCCGGCCGGTTGCACCTTGACCATCACGGGCCAAGGCGACGGTCAGTACGCGAGTCTCGCGATTCCGGTCAACGTCACCGGTTCGAATATCGGGATTTCGTCGAATCGCCGGAAGCCGCTCTAATCGCGGCGTCGAGCAGCTCGATCGGGTGCGCGGCGGCAAGCTCCGCGCCCCGTTCGCGCATGATCGACTGAATCTGAATCGTACAACCGGGGTTGGCGCTCGCTAAGATATCGGGCGCGACGGCTGCGACGGCGTCGGCCTTACGCGCGCCGATCTCGTGCGCGGCTTCAGGTTCGAAGATGTTGTAGGTGCCCGCGCTTCCGCAGCACGTATCGCCGCTCGGGATCTCGAGGAGTTCCAGTCCCGGGATGGAGCGCAACAGCTCGCGCGGCGCTTCGCGAACGCCCTGCGCGTGGGCGAGATGACAGGCGTCGTGATAGGCGACGCGCCGCTCGATGCGCCCGCGCGGCGCCTGCGGAACGAGCCCCGCGAGAAACTCGCTAACGTCGCGCACCTTCGCCGAAAACGTGCGCGCGCGTTCGGCATAGGCCGGCTCGCCGGCCAAGAGTTCGCCGTACTCTTTGAGCGTCGAACCGCAACCGGCGGCGTTGACGACGACCGTGTCGACGCGTTCCGCGGCAAAGCGGTCGATCAGCGCGCGCGCGAAGCGCTTGGCTTCGTCGAGCCGGCCGGAATGCAGCGAGAGCGCGCCGCAGCAGCCCTGGCCGGACGGCACGCTCACGTCGCAGCCTTCCGCGCTGAGCACGCGCACCGTCGCGGCATTGACGTTCGGGAAGAACGCGCGCTGCACGCAGCCCGCGACGAGGCCGACCTTCGCGCGCACGCGACCGTCTTTCGCACCGGTGAACGGCGCCGCGTCGCGGCGCAAGTCGGCCAGCGTGACGGCCGGCAGCAACGCGTCGAGTTGCGCGAGCCGAGCCGGGAGCAATCGCAAGAGCCCCGAGCGGCGCACGAAGCGCTGCAGGCCGCTCGCAGCGTAGAGCGCGAGCGGAACGCCCAGGGCGCGCAAACGCTCGGGATACGGAAAGAGCGCGAAGATCGCTTCGCGGAACGCGCGATCCCACGGCGCGCGCGGCACCTCGGCCTCGACGCGCGCGCGCGTCGCTTCGATCAGCGTGCCGTACTGCACGCCCGACGGACACGCCGTCACGCACGCCATGCAACCCAGACACGCGTCGAAGTGCGCGGCGACGCCCGCATCGAGCGCGATCACGCCGTCGGCGACGCCTTTCATCAAATCGATGCGGCCGCGCGGTGAATCCATCTCGTCGCCCCACGACTGATACGTCGGGCAAGCCGGCAAACAGAAGCCGCAGTGCACGCAATCGCCGATCAGATCGCGATACGTCCGTTCGGCGTGCTCGCTCGCGGCCATCAGAGTCCCCCCACGAAGCGGCCCGGATTGCATAGGCCCTGCGGATCGAAGTTGTGCTTGAGCGCGCGCATGATGCGCCACGCCGGCGGCGGCTCGCCCCAGGCGTCGACCGTACCGCGCACCCGCGCCGGCAGCGCTCGAAAGACCGTCGCCGAATCGCGCTGCGCGGCGAACGCATCGAGCGACGGATCGTCGGCGGCGCTGGCGAGGACGACGCCGAACGTCGGATAGCCGACCTCGAGCGCGGTCGCCGCGGGCTGCGCGAGCGTTTGCGCGCGCGCGATGCTCGTCGAGGTCGTCCAGCGCCAGGCGCCGCTGCCGCGCACCGCCGCTTCGGCCGCCTCGCAGCGCCGCAGCGCGTCGCGATCGAGTTCTTCGAGCGCGTCGCCGTGCGTTGCCGCCAACGCCGCGAAGTGCGCGATCTGCCCGTCGACGCTCGCCGCCGAGCCCGCGAACGTCAGCACGACACCGCCCTGTGCCGGGTGATGCGCGACCGCCGACGGCTCGAGCGACGGATCGTCGAGCGCCGCGCGCAGCAACGCGCCGTCGGCCGCCGTGCGCGCGAGCACCGCGCGCGTGACGGCCGGTTTGGGAAAGACGCGCAACGTCGCGCTCGCAATGCCGCCGAGCGTTCCGAGCGATCCGACCATCAACTTGGGCAAATCGAAGCCCGCGACGTTCTTCACCACTTTGCCGCCGCCGTGCGCGGTCACGCCGTCGGGGCGCACGATCTCGATGCCGACGATGAGGTCCTTGATCGAACCGTAGCGGTGCCGGCGCGCGCCGAAGGCGTTCGTCGCGATCGCCCCGCCGACGGTGGCGTTCTGGCGATCGCCGACGTCGATCGGCAGCAGTTGCTCGTGCTGTGCGAGCAGCGTGTCGAGCGCGGCCAGCCGCATCCCGGCTTCGACCGTAATCGTCTGATCTTCGGGCGCGTAATCGATCACGCGGTCGAGCGCCGTCGTGCGGATCACCGCGTCGAGCGCGCGCGGCGGGTTGCCCAATTCGAGATCGGTGCCGCCGCCGACGAACGCGAACGTCCGCCCGCCGGCGGCGAGGTCGCGCACGATCGAGGCCAACTCGATCCGGTCGGCCGGCGCGAGCACGCGTCCCGGCGTTACGCCGGCCACGCTCAGCCGATCGCTCATCCGCGGCCCGCTTCGCCGCTGCGTTCGATCGCGTGCGGAACGTATGGGCCGGGCCGGTCGCCGCACAGCCGCGGTGTCGGGAACAGCTTGTCGGGATTGAAGATGCCGTCGGGATCGAACGCCGCGCGCACGAGCTTCATCGTCGCGAGATCGTCCTCGGTGAACTGCTCGCCGAGGTAGCAGGCCTTATCGCGGCCGACGCCGTGCTCGCCCGTGACCGACCCGCCGTGACGCAGGCACACGCGCAAGATCTCGCCCGCAACCGCTTCGGCCTTGGCTTCTTCGCCCGGCACGCGCGCATCGTAGAGCACGAGCGGGTGCAAGTTGCCGTCGCCGGCGTGAAAGACGTTCGCGATGCGCAAGCCGGCGTCGTGACCGAGTTGGGCGATCTCGCGCAACACCACCGCGATGTCTTTGCGCGGGATCACGCCGTCCTGGACGTGATAGTTGGGCGAGATGCGGCCCATCGCGGCGAACGCGGCCTTGCGGCCTTTCCACATCAGGAGCCGCTCGGCTTCGTCACGCGGCGCGCGAATCTCGATCGCGCCCGACGCACGCATCAGCCCCTGCGCCGCCTCGGCCGTCTGCTCGACTTCGAGCGCGACGCCGTCGACATCCATCAACAGCGCGGCGCCGACATCGAGCGGCCAGTCGACGCCGGTTGCGGCGACGATCGCTTCGATCGCGAGTTGGTCACACATTTCGATCGCGGCCGGCAAGATGCCGTGCGAGATGATCGCCGAAACGGCGGTGCCCGCTTCGTCCGTCGACGGGAAGGTCGCGAACAGCGTGCGCGTCGCCTGCGGTTTGCGCAGGATGCGCACGACGATCTCGGTGACGATGCCGAGCAGACCTTCGCTGCCCACGACGACGCCCATCAGATCGTAGCCCGGCGCGTCGGCCGCGCCGTCACAGGCGCCGATGTCGACGACGCTGCCGTCGGCGAGCACGATCCGCGCGCCGAGCACGTGGTTGACCGTGAAGCCGTATTTCAGGCAGTGCGCGCCGCCCGAATTCTCGGCGACGTTGCCGCCGATCGTGCACACGCTCTGCGACGACGGATCGGGGGCGTAATAATAGCCGTGCGGCGCGAGTTGCTTGGAGAGCTCGAGGTTGATCACGCCGGGCTGGACGCGCATGCGCCGGTTGGGCAGATCGACGTCGAGGATGCGGGTCATGCGCGCGGTGCCGATCACGATCCCGCCCTCTGCCGGTAACGCGCCGCCCGAGAGGCCCGTCCCCGCGCCGCGCGGCACGATCGGCAAGCGGTGCTCGTGCGCCAGCCGCACGCACGCTGCGACTTCCTCGGTCGTCGCCGGCAACACGACGATGCGCGGCCGAATGCGGTAACCCAGCAGTCCGTCGCATTCGTACGTGCGCAGTTCGCTCGGCGAACTGATCGCGTGGCGCTCGCCGACGATCGCGGCGAAGCGTGCGTGGAGCGGGTCGGTCGCTAGCGTGGGCATCGTCAAAGACCGGCGTTCGCTCCCAATCCGGCGGCGCCTCGGGTCGAGCGGCGTACGCGGACGCTAGGGGACGCTGACGATCGCTTCGGCCGGCGGCGGCGGGACCGGCGCCGGGATGCCCGGCGCCAGGTGGACGAACCGCGCTGCCGCAGCCGGCCAATCCGTCAAGAGGGCCTCAACGCGCGGCGAACCCGTCGCCGCGAGATGCTCTTCGAGCATCGCGTAGAGCCGCTCCGTCGCAGCCGCATCGAGCGGGCGCGGATGGAGTTCGGTCGGCCCGAGCCGGTCGTTGAGTTCCGCTTCGGTTGCGAGGAAGAACGCTTCGCCGCCGCTCATCCCCGAGGCCGCGTTGCGCCCAACCGGACCGACGATCGCGACCGCGCCGGCGGTCATGTACTCGCAGGCGTGCGCGCCCGCGCCTTCGATCACGATCCGCGCGCCGCTATTGCGGACGGCCAGACGTTCGCCGGCGGTGCCGGTGACGTACGCCGTGCCGCCGCGCGCGCCGTAGAAACACGCGTTGCCGATCGAGGGCTCGTCGGCCGAGCCCGGCGTGCGGACGACGATCGTGCCGCCTTCCATGCTCTTGCCGACGTAGTCGTTGGCTTCGCCGTCGAGTTCGAGCCGCAGCCCGCCGGTGATGAACGCGCCGAAGCTCTGCCCGGCGCTGCCGGTATAGTGCCGCGTCTGCGCGGTGACCGTTTCGCCGGCGTTGCGCGCCGCGACCAGCGCGTGCGCGAGGCGCGCGCCGACCGCGCGATCCGCAGGCCGCAAGCGCACGACTTCGTCGGGGCCGCACATATCGTCGACGTGCGGCGCATCCGCCAGCCGGACGTCACCGATCGGCGAGCGTTCGGGCAAGCGCAGCACTTCGCTCAGATCGACTTCGTGTTCGCGTTCGGCAACGCTCGCCCGCGGGCGCAGCAAATCGGAACGGCCGCGGATGTCGTCGAGCGAGGACGCGCCCAGCGCCGCGAGCCGGCGCCGCACGTCGGTGGCGATGAAGCGGAAGAACGTCTCCGCTTCCTCGGTCGTGCCCTTGTATTTCGCGCGCAGCGCCATATCTTGCGACGCGATGCCGACGGGGCAGGTGTTCTTATGGCATTGGCGCGCGTAGATACAGCCCAGCGCGACCAGCAAGGTCGTGCCGAAGCCGCACATGTCGGCGCCGAGCATCGTCGCGAGCACGACGTCGCGGCCGGTCTTGAAACCGCCGTCGACGCGCAGCTTGACGCGCGAACGCAGACCGTTGGCGATCAGCGTATGGTGCACTTCGACCAGGCCCAGTTCCCAGGGCAGGCCGGCCGACTTGATCGAACCGAGCGGCGACGCACCGGTGCCGCCGTCGTGACCGCTGATGTGGATCACGTCGGCGTTCGCCTTCGCGACACCGCTGGCGACGTAGCCGATGCCCGCTTGGCTGACGAGCTTCACCGCGATGCGCGCTTGCGGCGCGGCGCGGCGCAGATCGTAGATCAACTCGGCGAGGTCTTCGATCGAATAGATGTCGTGATGCGGGGGCGGCGAGATGAGGCCTTGGCCTTCGACCGCGCCGCGCAGCGCCGCGATCTCCGCCGACACCTTGAAGCCCGGGATCTGTCCGCCTTCGCCGGGCTTGGAGCCCTGCGCCATCTTGATCTCGATCTCGTCGGCGCTCGCGAGGTAGGTCGAACCGACGCCGAAGCGTCCCGACGCAACCTGTTTGATCGCGCTGCGGCCGGAATCGGGCGTGCGCGCGTAGCGTTCGCGCTCCTCGCCGCCTTCGCCGGAATTGCTGCGCGCGCCGAGGCGGTTGGCCGCGATTGCGATCGTCTTGTGAACTTCGGGCGCGAGCGCTCCGAGCGACATCGCCGCGGTGACGAAGCGCGGATAGATGCTCTCGAGCGATTCGACCGACTCGAGCGGAATCGGGCGATCGAGCGGTACCGGATCGATCAGATCGCGCAGATTGATCGCATCGCGCGCTTCGAGCCGGTCGGAGAGCTCGAGGAACGCCGCTTCGTCGCCCTTGATGGCGGCCGCGCGCAGCGTCTTGAGCAGACCCGGATCGAAGGCGTGCTTGATCCCGTCGCGCCGGTAACGGAACAGACCGCGGTCGTGCGGCTCGTCGCCCGCAACCGAGGCCGCGCTCCACGCGCGCACGTCCTCTTCAAGGTGTGCGAAACCGACGGCCGGCACGTGCGCGTGCATGCCCGGGAAACACGCTTCGACCACGTCGCGGCCGAGGCCGAGCGACTCGAACGTCTGCGCGCCGATGTACGAGCGCAGCGTGCAGATGCCGAGCTTGGCCATGATCTTGATCAGACCCGACCGCACGGTGTAGAGGAACGCTCCGCGCGTGCCGTGGCGTTCCGCATAGCGCAGCGCGAGCCACGGCGTGACGACGTTCGCGCCGACCGAGATGACGGTCGCGATCGAATGCGCGTCGCGCGCGAACCCGTCGGCGACCGCGATCGAGGCCTGCATGCGCAGGCCGGCCTGCGTCAGGCGCTGGTGGATCGCGCCGGCCGCGAGGATCGCGGGCACGGGCGTCGCGACGCCGCGGTCGTCGAGCACGATGTACGTCGCGCCGTCGCGGACGGCGTTCTCGGCTTCGTCGCAGAATTGCGCGATGCGCGTGTGAAGTTTCTCGTCGCCGAGTTCGAGCACCATGCGGTGCTGCACGAGCCGCGGGTCGAAGCGCAGATCGTCGAACGCGGTCTCGTCGAGCACCGCGGTCTCGAGCATCACGATCGAACCGGCCGCGGGCACGTCGCCGTTCGCGTCGCCCGAGCCGACCCAGGCGCGCATGTCGAACACGAAGCCTTCGCGGACCGAATCGATCGGCGGGTTGGTGACCTGCGCGAATTTCTGCCGCAGATAGGCCGCGACCGGCATGCGCCGTTCGAGGAACGGCTGCGCCGCGTCGTCGCCCATCGACGAAACCGGTTCGCCGGCGCCGGAAGCGATGACGCTGACGACGTCCTTGAGTTCGTCCTTGGTATAGCCGAAGCGCACCAAATCGCGATCGACCGCCGGATCGCCGGCCGTACCGGTCGCAGCCGGCTCGGGGAGCGGGAAGACCCACGACTTCACGACCGGGCGGAAGTCCGCGCTGCGGCGGCGCTCGTCGCGGAATTGCTCGGGCGTCACGAATTGCTGCGAGGCGAAACGCACGACGAGCCGGTCGCCGGGACCGAGCCGGCCACGCTGCACGACCGGGTCGTTGCCGAAATCGACGACGCCGGTTTCGGAGGCCGCGAGCACCTTGCCCGACGCGGTACGGCACCAGCGCAACGGCCGGAAGCCGCTCCGATCGAGCGCCGCTCCGACGGTATCGCCGTCGGCAAAAACGATCGCCGCCGGGCCGTCCCACGGCTCGACGGTCGGGATATGCGCGTCGTAATACGCGCTCAGCCGCTCGTCCGACGGCTCGACCGACGGGGAGAGCATCATATCGACGGCCTCGTCGATACGGTAGCCCGCACCGAGCATCGCGTCGATCGCAATATTGAAGTTCAGCGAATCGCTGGCCCACGTGCGCAGCGGGATGCCGCGTGCCTGCATCCAGGCGCGGTTGCCGGTGATCGTGTTGATCTCGCCGTTGTGCGCGATGTAGTTGAACGGCTGCACGAGGCGCCATTGCGGTGAGGTATTCGTGCTGAAGCGCTGATGGAACACGGCGAAGCGCGAGACGAAGCCGGGATCGCGCAGATCGGCGAAATATTCGCCCAGTTCGGCCGAGGAGAGCAGCGCCTTGTAGACGACCTTCGTCGCCGACGCGCTGACGAGCACCGCGCCGGGGAGATCGCGCACGGTGCGCCAGACCATCTGCCGCACGACGCGCATGCGCTCGCGCACGTTGCCGGGGCCCATGTCGACCAGGAGCTGTTCGTACGGCGGGGCGGTCCGGCGCGCGTATTCGCCGAGGACTTCGGGGTCGACCGCCGGGACGCGCCAGCGCAGCGGCTTGACGTCGGCCAGACGAACCGAGGCTTCGATCTTCGCGCGGGCATTGGCCGCGTCGTCGAAGTCGCGCGGCAGAAAGACGCAGACCGCGCCGAGGTGGCGCTCCGGAATGCGAACGTGCTGGGCCGTCAGCTCGCGCAGGTAGAGCGCGCGCGGCGTTTCGACCAGCAGGCCGGCGCCGTCGCCGGTCCGGCCGTCGGCCGCGCGGGCCCCGCGGTGCGCCATAGCGGCGGCCGCCTCAAGAGACATTCTGATGACGTCGTGGGAGGCCCGGTGCGAGAGATCGGCAAGAAAGCCGACCCCGCAGGCGTCGTGCTCCGGCGCAGGGACGTGATTCGACATGGAACCTCTACCTTAGGCCATCAAACCTGGGTCCGTCATTATACAAAGGTCGAACAAGGATCGGGTTTCTCGCGACCGTCATGCGCCCAGCCCCAATTCGACCATCATCCGGTAGCCGACGTCGAGGGCCCGCTCGTCGATATCGAAGCGCGCGTTGTGGTGCGGGTAGGCGCTTGCCTCGCTCCCCCGCGAGCCGACGATGAAGTACGCCCCCGGCCGGACCTCCTGCATGAACGACATGTCCTCGGCCCACATCACGATGTCGTGCTCGACCACGTTCTCGGCGCCCAAGAGCCGCCGGCCGGCGGCCCGCACCACGTCGTTGGGCTCGCGGGCGTTGACCGTCGGGGGATACGACCAATGGTAGTCGACCTCGATCTCGACCCGCAGCGCCTCGGCGAGGCCCGCGCTGATCCGCCGCAGCCGCTCGGGCATCGCCGCGCGGACGTCGGCGTCGAAGGCCCGCACCGTGCCTTTGAGCACCGCCTCGTCGGGGATCACGTTGAAGGTCGTGCCGCTGGTGAACTGGCCGACCGTAAAGACCGCCGGCTCCTTGGGCGCCACCTCGCGGCTGACGATCGTCTGCAGCATCGTCACCACGTGGGCGCCGGCCACGATCGGATCGACGGCCGTGTGCGGCATCGCGCCGTGGCCGCCGCGCCCGCGAATCGTCAGCGTGAACTCATCGGCCGAGGCGAAGAACGGGCCGTCGCGGACGCCGATCTTGCCGACGTCCAGCCCGCTATAGAGATGCAGCGCGAACGTGCGGTCGACGTGCGGGTGCTCGAGCGCGCCGTCCTCGATCATCAGCCGGTTGCCGGCCGCACCCTCCTCGCCCGGCTGGAAGCAGAACACGAGCGTCCCGGCGACCTCGGCGCGGCGGGCGGCGAGCGTGGCGGCGGCGGCGAGCAGGATCGCGACGTGGCCGTCGTGGCCGCAGGCGTGCATGATCCCCTCGCGGTGCGAGCGGTAGTCGACGGTGTTGAGCTCGCGGATTGGGAGCGCGTCCATGTCGGCGCGCAGCAGCGTCACCGGGCCCGGCCGGCCGCCGCGCAAGGTCGCCAGCACGCCCGTGCGGCCGACCCCGGTGCGGATTTCGTCGAGGTGGTAGCCGGCCAGGGTCTCGGCCACGAAGCGTGCGGTATCGAACTCGAGCAGCGAGAGCTCGGGCTGCTCGTGCAGGCGCCGCCGCGTGCGAACCATCTCGTCGTGGGGCAGGACGTCGGGAGCCGGCATGGGGACCCCCCGTTCGGCAAAGTATCAGCGGCTCTTTCGACAAATAGGTGGCGATGGCAAAAACGGTCACGGCCCGAGCGGTGCTCGATCGGGGCGGCCTCACGGACGAACAGCTCGTCGCGATGCTCTGGAATATGCTCTTGCAGCGCCAGCTCGACAACCGCGGCTTCCAGCTGAATCGCCAAGGCAAGATTCCGTTCGCGCTCGGGAGCGAAGGCCACGAAGCGCTCCAAGCCGGCGCGGCGCTGGCGTTCAATCGCGGCAGCGACGTGCTCGTGCCGTACTACCGCGACCTCGGGCTCGTGCTCGGCGTCGGGGTGACGCCGCTCGACCTGCTCAACAACATGTTTGCGCGCGAAGCCGACCTTTCCGGCGGCCGCCAGTTTCCCAATCACTACACCGCGCGCGCGTACGGCGTGCTGTCGATCTCCTCGATCATCGCGGCGCACTGCACGCACGCCGCCGGCGTCGCCTACGCGCTGACCTACGATGGCAAACCCGGCCGCGCCGTGCTGTGCTCCACGGGCGAGGGCGCGACGAGTCAGGGCGAATGGCACGAATCGCTCAACTTCGCCGCGATCCACAAGCTGCCGATCGTGTTTCTCGTCCAGAACAACGGCTGGGCGATCTCGACCCCGCAGTCGCAGCAGATGGCGATCGTCGACGTCGCGGATAAAGCGGCCGGCTACGGCATGCCGGGGATGATTTGCGACGGCACCGATCCGGTCGCGACCTACCGCACGATGAAGATCGCGATGGACCGCGCGCGCGCCGGCGGCGGGCCGACGTTGGTCGAGGCGAAGTGCTATCGGTTTCTCTCGCACTCGACCGACGACGACGACCGGACCTACCGCGACCGCGAAGAGCTCGCCGCGCAGCGCGCCGACGATCCGCTGCCGAAGTACGAGCGCGTGTTGCTCGAAGCCGGGATCATCGACGACGTCGGCCTCGCCGCGATCAAGGCCGAAGTGCTGAACCTCACCAACGAGGCCACCGATCAAGCCGAAGTGCTGCCCTATCCGTCGGTCGACGACATGGGGACGCACGTCTACGCCGGCCCCTACGAACCGTGGCTGGAATGAGCGAGACCGGCATGGCTGCGGAGCGAGCGCAGCAGAATCGGGGGCCCCACGAAGTGGGCGGCACGGAGCCTGGGGCGGAGTGCCTTACAAATTTGGAAGCCGTGCGCTTGGCGCTACACGAAGCGATGGTCGCCGACGACAAGACGGTGATCTTGGGCGAAGATGTCGGCGTACGCGGCAACGTTTTCTTGATCACGACCGGCTTCTTGCAAGAGTTTGGGGCGCGGCGCGTGATCGATATGCCGCTGGCCGAGGCCTCGATCGTCGGCATTGCGGTCGGCATGGCGATGCAAGGTCTGCGACCGATCGCCGAGATCCAGTTCGCGGATTTCATCTATCCGGCGTTCAGCCAGATCGTCGGCGAAGCGGCGAAGATCCGCTACCGCTCCAACGGCGAGTACGGCTGCCCGCTCGTGATCCGCACGCCGTACGGGGGCGGCGTGCACGGCGCCCTCTCGCACTCGGTATCGATCGAAGCGCTGTTCTATCACGTGCCGGGCTTGAAGATCGTCGCGCCCACCACGCCCTACGACATCAAGGGCCTGTTGACGGCCGCGATCGAGGACCCCGATCCGGTGCTCTTCCTCGAGCACAAAAAGACGTACCGCTCGGTGAAGGGCGAGGTTCCGGAGGGCCATTTCACGATTCCGATCGGCAAGGCCGACGTAAAGAAGCCGGGCACGCAACTCACCGTCGTGTCGTACGGCTACAACCTGCATCAAGCGCTCGACGCGGCGCGCGAGCTCGAAACCGAGGGCGTCTCGATCGAAGTCATCGACCTGCGCTCGATCCGGCCGATGGACAAAACGACGATCCTCACCAGCGTGCGCAAGACGCGCAAACTCCTGATCGTGCACGAGGACAACAAATTCGGCGGCATCGGCGCGGAGATCAGCGCGATGGTCTCCGAAGAAGCGTTCTTCGAACTCGATGCCCCGATCCGGCGGCTGTGCGGACCCGACGTGCCCGCGATGGGTTACGCGAAACCGCTCGAAGAAGCGTTCATGATCTCGACCGAACGGATGCGCATCGCGATGCGGGACCTCGCGCGCTTCTGATGGCGACCACGATTCGTATGCCCCAATTGGGCGAGACCGTCACCGAAGGCACCGTCGCGCGCTGGCTCAAGCAGCCCGGCGACCAGGTGGCGAAGTACGAAGCCTTCGTCGAAGTCTCGACCGATAAGGTCAACGCCGAAGTGCCCTCACCCGTTTCAGGCACGATCCGCGAACTGATCGTCGCGGAGGGCGAAACGGTGCCGACCGGCACGCCGATCGCGTTGATCGACGAAGTCGGCGCAGCCGCTCCCGAACCGCCCCCGGTCGCCGTCGCCGCGATCGCGACCGTCGCCGCGCACGCCGCGACGTTCGCGCCGCCCGCAACCAACGGCCACAACGGCACGCGCGTTTCGCCGGCCGTGCGACGCCTGGCGCGCGAGCACGCGGTCGACGTCGCGGCGATCGCCGGAACGGGCGCCGGCGGGCGCGTCACCGCGGCCGACATCGTCGCCGCCGCAACGACGCCGGCCGCACCGGCCCCGGCCGTCGCGCCGGTGGCACCCCCGTTGCCGTTTGCACCCGCGCCCGCAGCGCCGGCAGCGACAGCGATCGCGACCGGGGAACTGCTGCCGCTCTCGCCGTCGCGCCGGCTGATCGCGCGCCGGATGGTTGAGTCGAAGCAGACCGCGCCGCACGCCTGGGTGATGGTCGAAGTCGACGTCAGCACGCTGTGGGCTTGGCGCAACTCCGAAAAGGACGCCTTCGAACGCGCGCACGGCGTCAAACTGACCTTGCTGCCGTTCTTCATGCACGCCGTCGTCGAAGCTCTGCGCGCCTTCCCGCTGATGAACGCCTCGTTCACCGAGGCCGGCATCGCGGTGCACAAGCACGTGCACCTGGGCATCGCGATCGCCGCCGAGGGCGGACTGGTGGTCCCGGTCGTGCGCAACGCCGAAGAGCGTTCGATCCGCGGCATCGCCGTCGCGGCGGGCGCGTTGATCGACAAGGCGCGGCGCGGCAAACTCGACGCGGACGACCTGGCCGGCGGCACCTTCACGGTGAACAACAACGGCGCGACCGGATCGGTGCTTTCCGCGCCGATCCTCGTCCCGGGCCAAGCCGGCATCGTGACGATGGAAGCGGTCGTCAAGCGGCCGGTCGTGATCAACGATGCGATCGCGATCCGCTCGATGATGAACGTGTGTCTCTCGCTCGACCATCGGGTCGTCGACGGCGCGATCGCGATCGGCTTCCTGGCCGATCTCAAGCGCCGGCTCGAAGCGATGGGCCCCTCCGGTTCGCTCTAAGCTCGCGGCAGCGGCGGCGCTCGCGCTCGCACTGCTGCATCCCCTCGGAGCCTCCGCCGCCGTCGACGATCCGCCCGCCGGGCTGATCGCTTCCACATCGACGTTGGCGAAAGTGCGGGCGCTCTTCGCGAAAAGCCACGACCGCGAACGCGCGCGGGCCGCGACGATCATCGAAGAATGGCGGCTCATGCAAGACAAGCTGAGCGGCAGTTTTCAGAGCTTCACCCTCGGCAAGGACGAGCGTGACGTGACCTTGCTCGGCCCGCTACTCTCGGAATCGGGCACGCACGCGGGACTGCGCTGGCAGCAGACCCGCAACGGAGCGACGTACACCTACGCCGGCATTCACGAAGCCCGCGATCAGGTCAGCGACCGCGCGTGGCTCAACGACATCGACCCGCACGACGTGCGGCTGATCGGCGAATCCAACGCGTTCAACGCCTACGTGGTCGAGATCGACCTGCCCGGCGGCCGCCACGAGTGGCGTTTTATCGATCGCACCACGGGCTATCTCGTCCGGCGCGAATACGTCGAGAAGGGTCGCCGCTACGCGGTCTCGTTCGACGACTACCGCACCTTCGACGGCGTACCCGAGCCCTCGCACGTGCGCTCGACCGATTCCTACGGCAACGATCGCGACCTCGAGCTGCTCTCGCGGACGCTCGATCTCACGCCCGATCCGCGCGACGTCGACATCCCGGCGAGCCGCCGCGCGCTGGTCGAATTTCCGCCCGGCGTCTCGAACGTCCACATTCCCATGCGCGTCGTCAACGGGCTGTGCGTCGTCAAAGTCCACATCGGCATCAAGGATTACGATTTCTTGCTCGACTCGGGCGCGGCCGGGATCGTCATCGACCCGGCGGTCGTCGACGAACAGCGTCTCGACACGTACGGCTCGCGCATCGGCGCGACGCTGGGCACGTTCAACGAATCGACGAGCATCGTGCCGCTCATGACGCTCGGCACGCTGCGCATGCGCAACGCGGTCGTACGCGTCGTCGCGGTCCCCTTCCACCTCGACGAACGCACGCGCATCGCGGGACTCCTCGGGTTCGACTTCTTTCTCGACGCGGTCGTGCACGTCGACCTGGACCACGGCATCCTGAGTGCGATCGCACCCGCGCAATTCAAGCCGCCGGCCGACGCCGTTGCGGTCGCACTGCAACTCGACGACAAAACACCCGTCGTGCGCGCGCGAGCGGAAACCGTGACCGGCCGCGTCGCCCTCGATACCGGCGCCAACCGGTCGGTCTTCACGCCCCCGTTCGCCTCGCGCGCGGAGTTCGGCGATCCCACCTCGGGGCTCACGCAGTTCCGCGCGCTCGGCGGCACCGCCACCGCCGAACAGGCGCACCTCAAGTCGTTCGACCTCGCCGGCCTGCCGCTGACCGACGTGATGGTCGATGTGAGCAGCGCCAACCTCGGCGCCGAAGACATCGACGGCACCGCGGGCACGGACCTCCTGCACGCCTACGACCTCTTCTTCGACTTCCGCACGCAGACGCTCTACGTCCGCCGCAGCAAGAGGCCCTAACGCAGCTTCAGGATCGTCGCGATATTCGCCGCGGCGTCGACCTCGGGGACGAGCGCGCCGCTCGGTGAGGTGAGCAGCGAGGTGACGCCCGGGCCGTGGCCGGCGATGTCGGACGAACCGTGCGCGACGATGCCGATGCTGACCGCGCCGCTGCGGTAGATGCGCCCGTAACTGTGGTCGGCATCGACGATCGCGACCAGATCGCCGTAGCGCAATTCGTGCAAACCATACCGTTCGACCATCACCGGATCGAAGCACTGGATATCGTAGTCGCCACGGGCGACCGTTGCGCGCCCCAGGCCCGAGCCCATGATCGCCGCCGGCACGAGCCGCGCGACCGGGACGTGAAACGCCGCGCCGCGCCGCTCGATGCCGATGGCGTTGAGAAAATCAGGGTCGCAGTTGAAGACGCGTATGTCGCCCGCGTCCTCGATCTCCAGACCCAGGCCGACGGAGCGGATCGCAATCTTATCGCCCAGCGCCATCTTCTCCATGACCGCGGGCGGGAAGTCGATCATCACGTGCTCGATGCCGCCGTGTTTGCCGGTCACGGTGCCGCGCTCGCCCTTGGCCTCGCCGCTCAGCACGGTCGCGGTGTTGCCGACGCTCGCGTAGACGCAGTAGCCGACGTTGACCTTATCGTCGGGGTGGCGCGTGCTGACGCCCGGCTCGATATGGTCGCCCACGAAGGCGAACGCCCCGTCGCCGACGCGGACGTTGAGCGAGATGCCGCCGACGCTCGGCAGCACCCGCGCGACGCCGTCGTGGCCGACGTCGTAGATGGCGCCCGGAACCGAGGGGGCGGCAACCTCACCGTGGACCGGCATGACGACGAGGCGATCGCGATTGGTGGCAAGCATCGGAGGCGGCCTTCGCCGCAGGCCGAAAAACGCATGTCGTGCGCATCCGCAAGCAGTTTCCGTTCGAAGCCGCGCACGTGCTCCCGCACCACGCGGGCAAGTGCGCGCGCTTGCACGGGCACTCCTACCGACTCGACGTGACCGTCGAAGGCCCGCTCGAGACGACGGGGCCGGCGACCGGCATGGTGGTCGATTTCGACGAGCTCGCCCGGATCGTGCAGGCCCGGGCGATCGACGATCTCGACCACCGCCACCTCAACGACACGATCCCCAACCCGACCAGCGAAAACATCGTCGCCTGGATCTGGCGGCGGCTCGAGCCGCATCTGCCCGGCCTCGCGGAGCTGACCTTGTGGGAAACCGCCGACGCCTGCGCGATCGTGCGCCGCGGCGACGCGCTGCCGTGACGGCGCCGCTGCAGCTTGCGGAGATATTCTACTCCGTGCAGGGCGAGGGCGCGTGGACCGGCACGCCGGCGGCGTTCGTGCGCCTGGCGGGCTGCAATCTCGCCTGCGCGTTTTGCGATACCGATTACGCGTTGCGCTTCATCGCCGGCGTCGACGAGGTCGTGGCGCGCGTGCGCGCCGAGGCCGGCGCGTGTCCGATGGTCATCGTCACGGGCGGCGAGCCGCTGGCGCAACGCGCGACCATCGCGCTGATCGAGGCGCTGCGCGCCGACGGCCGGCGCGTGCACATCGAATCGAACGGCACGATCGACGTCGCGCTGCCCGACGACGTCTGGCTGACGGTCTCGCCCAAGGAGCGCCTGCATCCCACGATGGCAGCGCGCGCGAACGAGGTCAAACTGATCGTCGACGGGCGCGTGCCCGAGGAATGGCTCGCCGCGTTTCCGCCCGCGACGGCGGTCTTTCTTCAGCCCGAAGGCAACAAGCCGGACAACGTCGCGCTGGCGATCGCGGCCGCGCAGCGCGAACCCGCGCGCTTCCGGCTCTCGCTGCAGACCCACAAGTTCATCGGGGTGCGCTGATGCGGCGCGCGACCTTCACCGCCGGAGCCGCCGCAGCGCTTGCGGCGGCTGCCGGCCGGCGTGCGAGCGCGCAGACGCCGCGCGTGCTGCCCGGCGACGACGTCTTCAGCGCCGAGACCTGGCAAGAGCTGGGCGGACGCGGCGTCGGTATCGTCACGAACCAAAGCGGCGTGCTCTCGGGCGGCACGCCGTTCGTCGATGCCGTTCGCGCCAACCCGCAGATCGCGCTGAAAGCGCTCTTCGCTCCCGAGCACGGGCTGCGCGGCGATCACGACGCCGGCACGTACGTTGCCTCGTATACCGATGCGCGCAGCGGGCTGCCGGTCTACAGCCTCTACGGCGCGACGCGCCATCCCAGCGCGGCGATGCTCGACGGCATCGACGTCCTGGTGTTCGATATCCAAGACGTCGGCGCGCGGCCGTACACGTACGCCTCAACCTTGGCATACTTGTTGCAATCGGCCAAGCAACTCGGACGCGAAGTGTGGGTGCTCGACCGGCCCAATCCGATCGGCGGCCTGCGCGTCGAAGGCCCGGTGCTCGAGCCCGCGTTCTCATCGTTCATCGGACTCTACCCGATCCCCGAACGCCACGGCCTGACGATCGGCGAGTTGGCCCGGCTCTTCAACGAGCATTTCGGCATCGGCGCCGCGCTGCGCGTCGTGAAGATGCGCGGCTGGACGCGCGACATGCTCTGGACCGACACCGGACTGCATTGGACCCCGACGTCGCCCAACGTGCCCTACGCCCGCACGCCGCTGGTCTACCTCGCGACCGGGCTGATCGATGAGGGCGGCGTCAACAACGGTGTCGGCACGGACCGCCCGTTCGAATACGGCGGCGGCTACGGCTTCAACGCCGTCGCCTACGCCCGCACGCTCAACGGCCGCGCGATCCCCGGCGCGCACTTCGAAGCGGCCACGTGGGTCCCCGAACGCGGCTTCTGGGCCGGCAAAGCGCTCTCAGGCGTGCTGATCCGCCTCGACGACCCGCGCATTTTCCCGAGCGTCCGCACCGCGGTCGAGTTCCTGGCCGCCGCGCGCGCGCAAGACCGGCTGCGCATCAATCACGCCGCGAACTTCGACCGCGACTGGGGCACCGACAGCGTCCGCCACGCCCTCCTCACCGGCGCCACCCCCGACGACATCGTCGCCGGCTGGGAACCCGGCCTTACGACGTATCGCGCGATCCGGGAACGCTACCTGCTCTACTAGCGCCAATCAGCGCAACGAGCGAACGCCCCCGGTGTCATTCCGAGCGTAGCGCCGCAGCGCGCAGTCGAGGAACCGCCGCAATCATCAAGCTTGGCGGCGCACTGCAATCGCGGAGCTTGGTCGCGCTGCAATCGCGGAGCTTGGTGGCGCGCTGCAATCGTCGAGCTTGGTGGCGGCCCCTCGACTGCGCGCTGCAGCGCTACGCTCGGGGTGACAGGGGGCGCGCTACGCTCGGGG